>Ga0208767_1000018_pt1 | contig 96195 bp, 99 predicted proteins | sample VirMetDEL_Mar_21_FD_184514 | JGI IMG/M metagenome (GOLD analysis project Ga0208767, IMG submission 184514) | Aqueous microbial communities from the Delaware River and Bay under freshwater to marine salinity gradient to study organic matter... | ecosystem: Environmental > Aquatic > Marine >...
TTCGACATTGAGGTGGACTTCGATCCAGATCGAGGTTACTCAACGACGGATGATCCGTTCATGCCCATAACTGCCATAAGTTGTTACATGAGCTGGACGGATCAACTGGTCACACTGGCGGTGCCACCCAAGACAATCAGCATGAAGGACGCCGAAGAGCTCACGAAGAGATTCGACAACACCATGCTGTTCGAGAAAGAGAAGGACATGCTGGACGCTTTCCTACAACTTGTGGAAGACGCGGACATATTGAGCGGATGGAACTCAGAGGGTTATGATATACCCTACACCGTGGGCCGGATACAGAAAGTTTTGAGTGGAGACGACACGAGGAGATTGTGTTTCTGGGGTGAGAAGCCCAAGAAGAGGGTGTTCGAGAAATATGGTCGAGAGCAGTTGAGTTTTGATCTTGTGGGCAGGGTGCACCTGGACTTGCTGGAACTGTACAGGAAATACACATACGAGGAAAGGCACAGTTTCAGACTTGATGCGATTGGAGAACATGAACTTGGTGAGAAGAAGACCGTGTATGAAGGTTCTCTTGATAATCTATACAAGAACGATTTTGGCTTGTTCATAGAATACAACAGACAGGACACGGCACTGCTGGCCAAACTTGAGAAGAAATTGAAGTTCATAGAACTGGCCAACGAGATCGCACACCAGAACACCGTGCTACTACAGACCACGATGGGCGCAGTGGCAGTGACGGAACAGGCCATAGTGAACGAAGCACACAGGAGAGGCATGCAGGTGCCCGGCAGGAAGTACAAGAAGGAAGGTGAGGAGAACCAACCAGCCGCTGGCGCATACGTGGCCACGCCTAAGAAAGGCATACATGACTGGATCGGATCCATTGACATCAACAGTCTATATCCTAGTGTGATCAGGGCATTGAACATGGGTCCAGAGACCATCGTGGGACAGATAAGGCCAGTGATAACTTCCGCGGAGATCAACAGGGCCAAACACGCTAAGAAGTCGTTCGCGGCCGCGTGGGATAGCCAGTTCGGCTCATGGGAGTACCAGGCAGTGATGAAACAGGACAAGGGCACGGAGATCATAGTGGACTGGGAGGACAAGACCAGTGTGCGTATGAGTGCGGCACAACTGTATGAAGTGATTTTCGATGGCAACAACAAGTGGATGCTCAGCGCGAATGGAACAATATTCACATACGAGTATGAGGCCATAATACCAGGATTGTTGAAACGTTGGTACGCGGAGAGACAGGAGATGCAACAGAAGATGCGTGACTGTGGCGACAACGAGATAGAACGCGAGTACTGGGACAAGAGACAGTTGGTCAAGAAGATCAACCTGAACAGTCTGTATGGAGCGATACTGAACCCAGGATGTAGATTCTTTGACATCAGGATAGGTCAGAGTGTGACACTCACAGGTAGATGTATCACGAGACACATGGCCAGCAAGGTCAACGAAGTTGTGGCGGGCAAGTATGATCACTTGGGCGAGAGCGTGATATACGGCGATACTGATTCCGTTTACTTCTCGGCCGCAAAGACATTGGAAAAAGAAATCGAATCAGGCGCCATACCATGGACCAAGGACAGCGTGGTGGCACTGTATGATCGTATAGCAGATGAGGTCAACGGCTCATTCAAGGCATTCATGACCCGGGCGTTCCACACTCCGAGCACAAGAGGAGAAGTTATTGCGGCGGGCAGGGAATTGGTCGCTAGTAAAGGATTATTCATCACAAAGAAGAGATATGCGGTGCTGTACTATGACAAGGAAGGTAAACGTGCGGATGTGGAAGGCAAAGAGGGCAAAATGAAAGCGATGGGGCTAGATTTGAAGAGATCGGATACCCCTGTGTTCGTGCAGGACTTCCTCAGTGATCTACTGTACATGGTGCTGACGGGCATGACAGAGAAAGAGGTGCTTGAGAAGATCAGTGAGTTCAGGGCGGAGTTCAAGGCCAGACCAGGTTGGGAGAAGGGTTCACCTAAACGTGCCAACAACATGACCAAATACACCGAGGAAGAGAACAAGAAGGGCAAGACCAACATGCCAGGACACGTCAGGGCCAGCATGAACTGGAACAGGTGCAGGGAGATGTACGGTGACAAATACTCCATGCCCATAACGGATGGCGCCAAGGTGATAGTATGTAAACTGAAATCTAATCCCCTAGGTTACACCAGCATAGCATACCCTGTAGACGAGATGCGTATACCGGAATGGTTCAAGGAACTGCCGTTTGACTCAGATGCCATGGAGAGCACGATACTTGATCAAAAGATCGACAACCTCATAGGTGTGTTGGGTTGGGACGTACAGAGCACGGAGACCACGAACACATTCAACAAACTGTTTGAATTCTAAATACCTTTATGTTGAGCATCGAAGAAATAAAATTACTGATAGAAAAATTAGAGAAAGTCAAGAAAGAGGACCTGCAGGAGTTGATAGACTCAAATCTAAAAATTCTCAAAGACATAGAACTGGCTGTTGACGCCAACAACAAGGAGGCCATAGACAGGTTGGACAAAACCCCAGACTGGTTCAGAAGGGACCTTAAACAGAAACAACAGGAACCCACAGTTACCCCTGATGTGCGCAGGATGGTCCAGTCAAAGATATTCCAGTTCGCTAGGACCAACATCTACAACAGCCTAGAGATAGGACCAGGTGATGGCATGTTCTCAATGGACTTCCGCGCATGGAGGCTAAACTATTTCCTTGATGTACTGCGTGACAGGGAAAAGGTCATCAGAGATTTGTTTAATCCTCAGCATCACAAGTACCTCAGATTTTTGACAACTGATAAAACTAGTTGTGACACTGTTCCGCAAGGCAGTTGCAACCTCGTGTTCAGTTGGGACACCTTCGTGTTCTTCACACAACAGCACGTGCGACAGTACTTACATGACATCAAGAGGGTGCTGATACCCGGTGGCTACTGCTTCATACAGTATGCGGACTGCCACTATGACCTTGAACTGGACCTGGCCAAGCGAGGCTACTGGAACTACAACACCAAGACCGCCATGGCAGAAATGATCCTGCAGGAGGGATATGAAGTGGTAGAAATGAACCAATTCCGACCCGGGGCGAGTTATGCCATATTCCGTAATCCTGGTAAACAAAATCCAGTTGTTTACGGAGTTTCTGAATTAACACTAGACTAAGATCTAAATATCATATACAATAGGAGTATTATGATAGACATCTTAAAAGACATCGTTAAACACACGCATGGATTGGGATTCTTGGATCTGGTCAAGATCACTGGGGACGATAAGGAAACTACTATCGACTCAATGGCCGAAGACAGATCTGTGATCCTGCAGGGGTCTTTCCACAAACCACAACCGGAGATGACGGGTACGTTCGGAATGCCTCAGATGGGCAAACTGGACATCCACCTGAAGTGTCCGGAGTACAAGGAGAAGGCGAACATAACAGTGTTGTCCGGTGAGAGAAACGGCGCAACGGTTCCGACGGGTATCCATTTCGAGAACGAGAAGGGTGACTTCAAGAATGACTACAGGTTCATGAACGCCGAGATCATCAACGAGAAACTCAAGACGGTCAAGTTCAAGGGCGTCAAGTGGGACGTCGAGATCGAACCTTCAGTGGCGAGTGTGCAGAGATTCAACTTCCAGGCCACAGCAAACACAGAACACAATTCATTCGTCGTGAGGACGGAGGATGGAAATCTGGTATTCACCTTCGGTGACCAAGCGTCACATGGTGGTGAGTTCGTTTTCGCAACCGACGTTAAGGGCACACTTAACAAGGGTTGGAGTTGGCCGGTGGGGCAGGTGTTACAGATACTTAAACTTTCTGACTCAGCCAAGGTCACGTTACACTTCTCTAACGAGGGTGCGATGATGGTCACTGTTGACTCAGGACTGGGCAAGTACCAGTACATTATACCAGCACAGGCGCAGTAATGACGACGAACAATAGTAAGCAGGAACATTTGGGAGAACTCAGCAGAGACTTCGCGGTGTTCCTGCCTGCTATCTCAAACTTCTACAACACGTTTATCAGCAAACAGAGAGTTTCAGAAGGCAAACACATCTCAGAAGACAGGATACCCAAGGGCTTCGAGAATGGTGTGGAGGGATTGAACTTCATCAACCCAGAACAAGGAATGTTCACATACCCCACAGCACTGTACTCGGCTGGACACGCCTGTTTGGACATGGAAAAAGTTGGAGACAGGGATCACATGTTCGTGAACAGGGACAGGAAGTTCAGCACCATAGTGGGTGACTCCGGTGGATACCAGATAGGTAAGGGTGTAATAAAATTTGATTGGAAAGATTTCGAGGGTAACAAAGCAAACAAGGTCAGGTCAGACATACTGAACTGGCTAGAACTAACAAGTGACTGGGCGATGACACTGGACGTGCCAACATGGGCGGCAGATGATCTAAACTCGCCAAAGACAGGACTGAACAGTTTCCGAGACACGTTAGACGGAACGATATACAACAACAAGTTCTTCCAGAAAAACAGATTGGGTCAAACCAAACTGTTGAATGTGTTACAGGGGGATGACTGGAACACGGCACAGATATGGTATGACGCAGTCAAAGACTTCGAATTCGAAGGATGGGCAATGGGTGGTATCAACATGTGTGACATGGAAGTAATGCTCAAACGTCTGATCATCATGAGAGACGAGAAGAAATTGGACGGCAAGGACTGGATGCACGTATTAGGAACATCACAGATGGATTGGGCATGTTATCTGACACAGGTCCAGAGACAGGTCAGGAAATTGATCAACCCCAACTTCACTATAAGTTTTGACAGTGCGTCCGCGTTCCTGTCCACAGCGAACGGATTGGTTTACACGCATAACTCATTCACCCCAGACAGGTTTTCATTCATAATGGACAAAGCACCAGACGACAAGCGACTGAAAGGATCTGACATACAATTCCCGTTTGACAGCGGAATCGGACGTAGGTTGAGGATGGGAGACGTGTGCTGGTATGGCGAGAATGATGTGAACAAGAATGGCAAGATCGGTTCAACATCGTGGGACAGTTTCAGTTATGTGCTGATGATGGCGCACAACGTTTACAACCAGATCAGGGCCATACAGATCGCCAACGACATCAATGACATAGAATCACTGAAGCACAGGCCAGAAGTGAAACACTGGCGCAAGACCAAAGCCAGTGACAAGACCGACGAGCCCAGCATATACGTTCCCAGGAACATCCTGTACTTCAACACCTTCGTTGAAGAGGTATTCACCAGCGAGAAGCCCATGGACGTGATCGCGGGAGCGTCCAGTTACTTGTCGGACATACGAGGCAACAGGTGGGCCAGGGCAACAGGCGGTGGCAAGGGCACCAACAACTTCAGTTCTTTATTTGAATAGGAGGACAACATGGTAACAAAAAGAAAAAAAAGCAAAAAACTCAAGAAACTTGAAGATGAGCACCAGTACCTTGACAAGAAGGTGGCACAACTTACCAAAGACAGGCTCAAGGACAGGAGTTCCGAGAGCAAGGAGGTGCTTACCAGATTGAAGAGGACCAAGTTGATGATCAAGGATGCGATAGCCAGGGCTAGAGCCACCTTGACAAGATAGCCAACACATAGTATAATAAGACATGGACAGAGATTACAAAACAGGCAAGAGTGACAGTGTAGGCGTGTTTTCAGGACTGGAGATAGAACACACACCAGCCTACGGTCTACAGACACTTTTCCTGGCAAGGAACGATCTCACACTGGAACAGATCAAAGAACTTGCTGAAATGGTCAATGCCAAAGCGATATATTATGGCGCAAACAGATCATTCATGTACAACCACGGACTACAACTATCGCAGATGATCAAGTTAATGGAAGCAGGTTACTACGTGACCATAGATTATCCATACTCGTTACACGATGAAGTCAAACAGAGATTCAAATTGATATGGAAGAACGAACTGTTCATACCATTCTGCTCCATAATATTTGCCAATTCCGAAGATGACGATCAACTCTGCATCAAAGTCGATGACGTGGACTTCAACAAAACAAATCCCGGAGTATGGACAATGAGCATGAATCATTTCAAACAATCTGCAGGCTTCACTTCGTGGAAACAATACAAACAGGATAAACCAATACAGGAGAACAAATGGATACTGAGCACCAACGAAATCAAGCACTGAAGGAACAGGCCAGCAAGGCCGAAAAAATGATTTGGGTAACATTCCAGAAGGAAGGAATGCACAAATACCCGGCGGCACTGACAGATCCCAAACTGGCCACAGGCGACGAGTACGATGTGTCGTTCCTGGGACATCCACACAGACACATTTTCCACTTCAAGGTGGCCATCGAGGTGTTCCACGATGACAGAGACATAGAATTCATACAGTTCAAGAGATGGCTGTTGAACCTGTACAAGGAAGGCACTCTACAGAACGACTTCAAGAGTTGTGAAATGATGAGTGATGACCTATACATTGAGATAGCCAAGAGATACCCGGGCAGACGTATAGATATCAACGTCTCAGAGGACGGTGAAAATGGGTCATACGCTGTGTATGAATTGAGAGATTAATGAAAGAGTTACAGTTCAAACAGAAGAGAGCGACCACTAGGATGGGACACCTGCCCATAGAGGGTGGTGGACTGAACGCTGGCTATGACACCGTAGACGCGGTGGCCAACATCTGCACCACGGCGGGCAACCTAGGAATGAAGTACGGCAAAGATTTCATATGGGCCTACTCGGGATACAGCGATGACGAAGACATGGACGAATGTATAACTCTGTTGGTCAAGGATGACAAGTACGAATCCTTCCTACACCTGGCACTACAGAACTCACACAGGATCAAACACACCAAAAACGGCACGGTCAAACTTACAAAGGAGAGAGCATAACGACATGAGAGTACCATACACAAACTTCAAAACACGAATAGGCGATGACCAAGCGGTAGGCGGATGCGCACTGATAGGTGGAGAATGGAAGGACGTCGACACAGCGGAGATATTCGACGACAAGAAAGTGGTAGTATTCGCACTACCAGGAGCATTCACACCAACCTGTAGTTCACAGCAACTGCCGGGCTACGAGGAGAAATACGATGAGCTCAAAGCACTGGGCGTAGATGAAGTCTACTGTCTGAGTGTAAACGATGCTTTCGTGATGAATGCTTGGGCAAGGGATCAAAAGATCGAAAGAGTAAAAGTGCTACCAGACGGATCAGGCGTTTTCACACAAGGAATGGGAATGTTGGTCAACAAGGACCACGTGGGTTTCGGAATGAGATCGTGGAGATATTCCATGCTGGTTGACAACGGGGAGGTCGTTAAGGTATTCGAGGAACCAGGCAAGAACAACGCGGGTGACAACGGAGATCCTTTCGAGGTCTCAGACGCAGACACAATGATCAAGTACCTGAAAGAAAATGCCGGGTAATTGGGACGGGAAATCTAGACCCAGCAACACCAACTATCGCTCGAACTACGACGACATTTTCAAGAAGAAATCCTGTCCCTGTGGCAGGTCTCCCACTGGTAAGTGCATAGGTTGGCACGGATTGACAGAAGAGCAATATCAAGTTAAACTAGCAGAGTGGAAGGAAACAAATGCTGATTAGATTAATATTCGAACCCGAATCCAACGTCAATGTGAACCATGACAGAATGTTCGAGTTTTATTCAGAGAACTACCTAAGCGATTTCAATACCAAATGGGGAGGCACCATAGTGATGGACAACTTCGTGAAGAAACATTACAGACAGGAACCCTGCTACCAGAGGTACATAGAAAGTTCACAAGGCGATCAAAACACTCTAAATAAGATCATGGAGTACGTCAAAGCAAATCCAATGGCAGGATACACCACACACATATACGCAAACCCAGAAGGGGGAAATGAGGTCAAACAACTATGAAGATATTTTACATGGGACTAGAGCCCTACGAAGGCAGATACACACTACAACTTCAGGATTGGACGGAGAGAGCATATAAGAAAAGAGGAATAGATTATGTGGTTGTCCCAGGTACTACAATCGATGACACGAAAGCGATCAGTGTTGGACAGGTGCTGGACGCACACGGCAGGTCATACTTCGGCATGAGCCAGATGATGAACCTAGTACAGATGATGAGGAACGGTGAGGTCACCAACAAAGACATCATATTCTTCGAGGACATGTTCCAACCGGGCATGGAGTCACTACCGTACATCCTGAACCAAGTGGAAGACAAACACAGACCAACCATATACCTGAGATGTCTGGCACAGGCCATAGATCCGGATGACTTTGTACACGTATGGGGCATGAGCAAATGGATGAGCATGTATGAACAGATGTGTAACGAAATTCCAAATGTAAACATACTGGCAACCAATGAGGAGATGGTGGCACATATGCGTATTGCAAATTGGTCAGCACCCATATACAACATATCAGGACTATCATTCGGTAAGGAAGAGGTTCAAAACAGGGTGGAGAACATCAAACCATTTATTGAAAGAAGCCAACGAGTGGTGTTTGGCGCCAGATGGGATCAAGAGAAACAGCCACAATTCTACATGGACCTAGCAACGGAATACAAGAAGAAACATCCAGACGTGGAATTCGCCATATGTCAAGGTGGACCATTAAGGTCAAATAACGAATTTTATGTGCAAGAGGCCAGACACCTGGCCAAGGAAGGCATACTGACCATACACGAGAACCTTAAGAAGAACGAGTACTATGAAATATTGGCTGATTCGAGGGTGATGTTCAACTGCGCATTACAGGACTGGGTTTCAAACACAGTAAGTGAAGCGGACTCACTAGGATGCAACACTTTATTCCCCGCATACAGATCATTCCCGGAAACATTCGCAAACGACCACACCAGGATGTACATTCCGTGGTCACAGCAGGACGCGATTGAAAAACTAGAAGTACTATTAAGCAAACCATCCCCTAGTATAGGTCGGATTTCTGATTGGACCAACGGTACCATAGACAGGATGATTGACATTATGACAGGCAAGGGAGAACAATGGAGAAGAGATGGAAGACACTACAGGACACCAGTATCAGAATCCAAGTATTAAAGGTTCAAGCAAAGCAGTATTGGTCACCGGCGGGGCAGGATACGTGGGTTCACACACCTGTAAGTTCCTAGCCAAGAACGGGTACACACCAGTTGTCATAGACAGGGACACTAAGACCAAATTCAAACCAGCCCAGTTTGGGCCGATATTCGATATAAACCTACCACAAGAGATAGAGAGGTTAGATGAGATCATAAAAAGGTTCAACATAACAAGTTGTATACACTTCGCGGGCAGTGCCTCCGTGGCGGAATCTGTGAAGGACCCATCCGAATACTACAAGAACAACGTGATAGCGACTGTCGTGCTACTGGACAAGTTGATCGAATGCGGAGTCAATACGTTTGTCTACAGTTCCAGCGCCGCGACATATGGAGATCCAGGAATGAGATTGTGTAAGGAATCAGATTGGCCTAAACCCATAAGTGCATACGGAGCCAGTAAACTGATGATGGAAATGATCTGTAAAGATTATCAGAGAGCATACGGATTGAGCAGTGTTGGATTAAGGTATTTCAACGCCGCGGGAGCGGATCCAGAAGCAGAAGTGGGAGAACTGAGGGAGAAGGAAACTCACATAATACCATTGGCTATAGATGCTGTAAAACAAGGTAAGAAATTCAAAATGTTTGGTGACCAATATCCCACAGAGGATGGAACCTGTGTGAGAGATTACGTCCATGTGATGGATCTGGCCGACGCACATGTAAAGGCATTGAATTACGCATCAGACAACGAGGTTGCTGAAGTTTTCAATCTCGGATCAGGAGCACCCGCTTCGAATCGACAACTGTTAGATGCGGTACAGAAATACGCAGGAGAGATGACTATAGAAGTGCATCCAAATCGTCCAGGAGACCCCGCATACCTAGTAGCCGACATAACAAAGGTTAAAAAAATATTAGGATGGGAGCCAATACAGAGTTCCATTGACAACGTGGTGGCCACTGCTGTACAATGGTATAACAAGACACATAAAAAGGAAATACAATAATGAGCGAAGACATATTAAAAGACAGTTGGATGCCGGATGAGGCAGTCAGCAAGAGGATCAGGGACAGGATCAAGAAGGCGGGCAAGAGGTTCCACGCCAATGACAACATCGCCGACTACATCGAGGACGGCGAGATTGACGAGTTACAGGCAGAGGTACAGGAGAAACTACAGGGTGTGTTGGACAGCCTGGTCATAGACACGGAGAATGATCACAACACGCAGGAAACCGCAAAACGTGTGGCCAAGATGTACATCAGAGAGACGTTCGGTGGCAGGTTTAAACCAATGCCGAGGGTCACAAGTTTCCCCAACATGGGTTACAAGAGCATGTATACATCGGGACCGATATCGATAAGATCCACGTGTGCGCACCATTTCCAGAACATAGTGGGCAAGGCATGGGTTGGCATCATTCCCAACGGTGAGGTCATTGGACTGAGTAAGTTCAATAGGATAGTGCATCACATAGTGGAGAGACCACAGATACAGGAAGAGATGACCACACAGATAGCGGAGGAACTGAAGAAGTACGCCAAGACCGAGAACATAGCGGTTGTGGTCAAGGCAGAACACCACTGCATGACACACAGAGGTGTGAGGGAACACGAATCAGACATGACAACAGCGATAATGCTAGGTGCGTTCAAAGACGATCCAGCAACCAGAGATGAATTCTACAAGATCTGCATGAGCATGAAGGGCCATGGGTAAGGAAGAGAAGAAAACGTCGGACGGAGTCTGGCGCATGGAGGACTGGGACATTAGCGATGTCAACACAGGATCCGCGTCAGAGATGCTGACCATAGATGGCATGAGTTACAGTTTTGGTGAACTAGAGTTTGAAACTGATCAAAAATTAAGAGAAAAGTACCCAGCGTTAAAAGACGCATGGGATCACTACAACAACGTAAAGAAGATGTGTGAAGCAAAGGAGCAAGAAGATGAGAATTAAGGAGGACCTAAAACTAAATTTCGACGATGTGCTGATGGAACCCAAGCGCTCCACTTTGAGTTCTAGGAGAGATGTGGACATGACGAGGAAATTTAAGTTCCGGAATTCCGGCAAGATAATGGAATTCACTCCAATATTCGCCAGTAACATGGACGGTGTTGGTACATTCTCCATGGCCAAGGTGCTACAGGAACACAAGATGATGACTGTTATAACAAAATCAACCACACTGGATCAATGGAAGGAAGCAGTGGGATCAGGCTTGAGACTACAGAGTGTAAGCGTCTGTACAGGCACCAACAAGATATGGGATCCAGAAGCGGAAGACTATGCGAGGATGCAGGACGTGTTGAGGAGTTTCCCAGATGTCAAGATGATCACTATAGATGTTGCTAACGCATACCACCAGAATTTTGTGGATTTCATCAAGATGGTCCGAGACGAATACCCAGACAAGGTCATAGTGGCGGGCAACGTGGTCACACCAGAGATGGTGGAGGAACTGATCATTAACGGTGCTGACATGGTCAAGATCGGAATAGGACCAGGATCAGTGTGTACCACGAGGACGATGACCGGCATAGGTGTGCCACAGTTCTCGGCTATTGTGGAATGCGCTGATGCGGCCAACGGCGTTGATGGACACATAATGGCGGATGGCGGATGTGTGTGGCCCGGAGACATAGCCAAGGCGTTCGGTGGGGGAGCACACGCTGTCATGATAGGTGGAATGCTGGCGGGACACGATGAGTCAGAACAACCAGTTGTGGACGGCAAGGTTGAATTTTATGGCATGAGCTCAGACAGGGCTCGTGAGAAACACGGCAAGAGAAAAGACGGATACAGGGGCAACGAGGGAAGGTGGATCAGCCTGCCACACAGGGGACCTGTGAATCCAACAGTGGAGGACATATTAGGCGGAGTGAGATCAGCGGCCACTTACATCGGTGCCCGTAGACTCAAAGATATGCCCAAGTGTGCCACTTTCGTTAGGGTCAACAACAACATCAACAGGGTCTATGAGCGTTACACCAAATAGAGTAGACGAGATAGAGGACAAGATCGAGGCACTTGAAGACAGCCTCAGTTCGGTGCGCAAGGTCACACCCATACACGATTCCACGTGGTACGTGAAGTGGATCTCTGTTGCGTTCGTTTGCTGTGCGGTGCTGTGTAGGTCAGTCGAAGAGATACCCAAAATATTTGACGTGTCATTCTCCATAGTGGGCACGGCCGGATGGTTATGGGTGGGATTCAAATGGCATGATAGAGCACTTATAATATTAAACACAATTCTACTGGCCATGTTAGTTTCTGGAGCATTTAGATACTACCTTACGTACTTCGGATGGATACAATGACGGAAGAAGTCAACAAGAGCTATTTCACCACAGGTCAGATGCGCAATGCACTGATACAGATTGAAGACCAGATGGTGCACAGCAACTGGATGCCAAGCGTTATACTGGGCATTAACAGGGGTGGATGTATTCCTGGCGTGTATCTCTCACACAGGCTGAACGTGCCACACGAAGCACTTGACGTGAGATTGCGAGACCATACATCCAAACCCGACCTATCGGTGTTAGAGAAGGTGTTCGCTTTCCAGAAGAAAATACTGATCATAGATGACATCAACGACTCTGGTGCGACATTCCAATATATCCTAGACAATTTTGGCAAGCCAGACGACAGGATCCGTTTTGCGGCCTTGATCAACAACAAACCGTCTCCGGTCAAGATGGACTACCATGGTTACCAGATCAACAAGGACGAGGTGCCCGCATGGATAGTGTTTCCATGGGAAGATTGGGACAAATAAAATTTTCAAATACCTTTATTGTAGTAAATAAATTTAGGCTACCTGTATGAGATACCTTTTAATATTTTCGTTTATCTATCGACATTATCGTAAAAAAATGAATGTGAGACTTTACAGTGACAATTATCTATTAGACGACATTTACCTAGACAAGGAGATATACACTAAACGTGTCAACAAAACTAAAATTTCAGCAAAATACAAGAACATAAAAGAGTTCAAATGGTGGTATGCTCATAGGCTAGAACAAACGAATGTAGTCGATTATCAAGACAAACCTGAGCAGATACACGTTTATGAAATAGATGATTCGGTTTTAGACGAACAAGTGAGAATTGAAATAGAAGACTACAGTGCCAATAGCACCAATGGTTTCATGACCAAATCCAACACTTTAATGATTGATAGTATTTTTCTTTTCCCAAAATGTTTGTTCGAGTCTCACGAAAGTCTACACAAATTAGGAAATTTGATATACAAAAATCCAAGGCTAGTAGAACAAAACAGACCAAACGCGAAACCCGACGATATTTACAATGACCACATAATCGAATGGCCTGGGAATGGAGTCACAATTGAACAGGGACAAGTTAACGTGAACACATGGCACGGAGGAGTAAAAACCTTGACTATACCAGTTTCAAAAAAACACAATATCTACTTTCTAGATCCATGCAGGAAAAATAGAGTAAATGGACGTCCGGCCAAGTGGGGTTTCAATACAGGCATTTTGGAATACGACGAAATTTTTCGAATACTACCAGAAAATACACACGAGACGACTGGTACAATTGGCAAATTAAAGATTTTATCTTTATAAATCAATTTTAAATGTTGACTCACCTATCGCTAAAATGCTAAAATCTTGATACATTAAACAAACCTTAAGGAGGATTAATGTTAAAATCACTACTGGCAGGCGTTGACAAGACGCTTGTAAGAAATCTAGTAATTCTACACACACTTGTTATCGCTGTGTCGAACTACCTAGTTACGATCAGATTTGATCTGTTCCCTGGTGCGGACCTTCCGTTGTTTGGATCGTTTCCACTTGCGGCGGCGGCATTCACATTTCCGATCGTAGTAGTCGCAACTGACTTGACGGTCAGATTGGTCGGCAAGGAAGCGGGAAGGGCCGTCGTAGCAATGGCGATCATTCCAGCCATCGTTGCATCAGTACTGGTACTGTTGGCACTGGGTGATCCACACGCGTATAGGGTTGGATTCGCATCAGGTACGGCATACGCGATTGGTACCATGCTTGACGTGTACGTTTTCCAAGCGATCAGAGAAAGATCTGACAATTGGTGGGCGGCACCGGCACTATCGACCATCGCGGCGAACATAATCGACACATACTCGTTCTTTTACGTGGCGTTCGCAGGATCGTTGGATGCGGAAGGTAACCTATCGTGGATCGGTGAGAACTGGCACGTGGTTGCGCAGAACAACACACTGACCAAGATCGTGGTCGGTCTGATAGTGTTCCTACCAGCGTATGGAATACTGTTGAACAGACTGCAGGTCATTGGCAAGAAGAAAAAATAGTCGATCAGGGGGAGTTTTTTTCTCCCCCATTGACAACTCATCTAAATATCCTTTATAATACAAGTATAGGAAGGTACAAAATTTATGGGAAATAAGGCAGGAAAGATTTGGGGAGAAACAGAACTGATACTAGCGAACAGTTCATGTGAGTTCCACAGGATAGATTACAAGAAGGGTGGTGTTTGTTCCAAACACAAACACGAATGGAAATGGAACGGCTTCTACGTGGTGTCGGGGCAAATGAAGATTAGGGTTTGGGCGAATGACTACGACCTCGTGGACGAGACCATACTTAACCCAGGCGACTTTACAGCCGTCAAACCAGGACAATATCACACGTTCGAAGGACTCGAGGACGGCGTGGCTTTTGAACTTTACTGGGCCAATTTCTCACACAACGACATAGTGAGGGAGAACACTGGTTACATGAAGGAGACGGACGGCAAGGTGGTAAGGTTAGACAAGAGCAAGAAGAAATAGTGTGAACATCTACACCATATACGCCGACCACAAAGACAACATCACAGCACATGACTTCGTGTACAAGATGAAATTGTTCCTAGATAAGTTAGTCGATCACAGGAAAATGTCCACTTACAGGATCACTAGGATGAAACTGGGTTTCAGGTCAATGGATTTACCTGAATTCAGGATTGACATGGAGTTTGACACTATGCAGGCTCTTGATGATGCTATGACTATTACCATTGCTGACAAAAAAGTAGATCAGGTACATGTTGGATTCAATCAGTATGTGAATACCGATACCATACAACACTTTTTGTACAGAGATTTTCCAGATGATCTAAATAAGCCAAAGTTGACAGAACAGCAAGACCAGTTTACAATAGATGAGATAGTCAAGGCAACAAAAAATATAAAACCAGAATTATGGAAAGAATAAGGTATTCGGAAATATTCTACAGTGTACAAGGCGAGGGGAGGTTCGTTGGAGTGCCTTCGGTGTTCTTTAGGACGTTTGGCTGTAATTTCCACTGCCATGGCTTTGGACAGGGTAGAGATAGATCAAAATGGATCCAACCCGAAGACATGCCCTACAACACACAGGACATCACAAACATCAAACACATATCCGAACTACCGGTTGTGAACATAGGTTGCGACGCTTCGGCCAGCTGGAGCGCTAGATACAAGGACCTAGTGGATTGGGATCCTGTAGACGAGATAGCAAAAAAGGTCACAGCACACACACCAGAGAACCGATGGACCTGTGCGAACGGACAGGATGTTCATTTCATAATCACGGGCGGTGAACCCATGATGTGGCAGAGACAGATCGAGGCACTGATCAGGCAACCAGAATTCAACGACTTAAAGAACATCACCGTAGAGACCAACTGCACACAGGCATGGAAGGACAACTTCGACAAGTTCATGCATGGACTGACCGCGGGCGATTACACTAAGGAACCTGTACACGTGACATGGTCAACATCACCAAAACTGAGCATATCAGGCGAGGCATGGGAGAAGGCCATAAGAGCGGATGTGGCGAGGCAATACTCACTGATACCCAACACACACCTATACTTCAAGTTCGTGGTGCAGGACGAACAGGATCTTAAGGAAGTGGATTCGGCAAGGGAGGCATACTCTAAGGCGGGGGTCACTGGAGACATATATCTCATGGCTGTAGGGGCCACACAGGAAGGTCAATCTAAGACATCATCACAGGTGGCAGAGATGGCCATGAAGAACGGCTACAAATACTCCCCAAGACTGCACGTGGACCTGTTCGGAAATAAATGGGGTACATAATAGTGCCACTAAATAATTTTATATAATTTGTTGTAACGCTCCCAAGGAAGTTCACAACATCAACCCCAAAAATCGATAGTATATGGAACTTGCTATATTAATGGCGGGTATCGTCTATGGCTTGATCATTGGCCTGATACCAGCCGCGGGAGCAACAACAGGTCTTATCACACTGTTTGGATTCATGCCCTACTTCGTGGGCGACCCCTACCTGGGCGTGATATTCTGTGTGGCAGTCGTTGCTTCATCAACAACCGGTGATTCATTCAGTGGTGTGCTACTCGGCATACCCGGAGCCAACTCTGCGGCCGCAACTATGGTGGATGGCTTCCCCATGGCCAAAAACGGAGAGGCAACACGAGCATTATCAGCCGCCATAACCTCCAGCACTGCCAACGGATTGTTTTGGGGATCACTTACATTTTTATTCTTGCCTTGGTACACCAAAGTTGTGATGTACATGGGCGTACCTGAACTGTGGGCGCTGGTGCTGTTGGCATTTGTGACTGTTGGATTCGTTTCAACTAGGAAATATATTAGAAGCACACTAGCCATAGTGTTAGGAGTGACAATAGGACTGGTAGGTGTTGATGTCAATAATGTTCCTCGTTTCACCCTGGGATGGAGATATCTCGAGGACGGTGTACAAATATTACCTTTCGTGGCAGGACTGTTCGCCATACCTGAACTGTGGGATGGATGGTTCAACAGAAAAAAGACAACAACAATACGGGCGGAACACGGCAGTTGGCATGATCTTAAACAGGGAATGAAAGACACACTTATCTGTTGGAAGGACAGCCTCAGAGGAGGGGCAATAGGTTCTTTTATTGGATTGTTACCAGGACTGGGTGGAGCAATGGCAGACTGGTTGGCATACGGTGCCACGGTTGCGGCCAATCCCAAGGAGAAGTTTGGTGTGGGCAACGTCAAAGGCGTGATAGGTGCCGAGGGGGCCAACAACGCACAGAAGGCCTCGTCATTCATTCCAACCGTGCTGTTTGGCATACCGGGTGCCAGTTTCGCCGCGATACTGATGGGACTTTTCTTATACCTGGGCATAGACCTAGGATCACCTGACACATTCCACGACGACAGATTATTTGACAGCATGACATTTGCTTTCTTGCTGGGAACGATAATTACCGCCGTCATCTGTTATGGACTGGCATATTTCGCAGGTTGGGTCACACGTATTCCATACGTGTATTACTTTCCTTTCATACTTGCTGTGATAATCTGGGCCACGCTACAGTACACCGGTGGTTGGGAGGACCTCGCGGTGCTCTTCGCATTCTCGATCTTGGGAGTGCTGTGTAAGAAATTCCAAGTCAGCAGGCCAGCACTGCTGATCGGATTCCTGTTGAGTGACAGGATCTACAATCTCACTTACCAACTAACAACGCTCCACACGGTGACGGATCTGATCACAAGACCGATCTTTATTTCCATAATGATCTGTGTTATACTGTTGCTGTACTGGGGCATAACAAAAAGGAGCAGAATAGACTATGCTTAAGAAAACGATAATGGCGTTGATCATAATGACAACAACCGCGATGGCCGACTACAACTTGATTGTGCCTCAAAAACCATCTGGTGGAACTTCTGTGTGGGCACAGATAGTTGTGGCTGAATGGGAGAAACACCTGGGTGAGAAGATCAATCTCGTCTACAAGCCAGGTGCTAGAGACCAACTGGGACCAAACGAGTTCCAAAACAAACTGAGATTCGATGACCGGACCATACTGGTGTCACACGGTGGTAACGGTATATCATATCTCGTTGAACCCGTGGACTACAACTACCTTGATTGGGAGTCGGTGGGACAGATGAATCTCAACATCATAGTGGGCGCCAGGAACAAGGCAGACACAAAGAACGGACCTATCCAGTTTCCATCAGGATCTGGGATGACACCGGAGATCATGGCGATCGTGATGTTGCTCACAGGACCCAACGATGATCCGGTGAAGACGTTTGAAGAAAAAATCGTATGGGTGAAAGGCATGAAAGGGTCTGAGAGGAGACTCGCATTCATCAGGGGTGACCTAAACGCTACACGAGAAAATCCTGCCGCGTACAAGAAACACGTGATGCCAGTGATTGAGAAAGGCGATGCCTACACTTGGTTCCATCACGGACTCTTGAATGTGAAAACGGGTAAGCACGACAACGATCCAAACTTCACGGAACCAACATTCGAGGCACTGTATGAATCCACACACGGAGTTGCACCGAGCGGTGACTTCTATGACGCCTACAAACTGGTCAAGAGTTGGAGGGACGCACTACAGAAGGCTTTCTGGGTGAACAAGGGCAATCCCAACCGGGACAAGCTCGTTGCCGCACTTGACAGGATGATCAAGGATCCAGAGTCTGTGGCCGCGATAGAGAAAAAGGTTGGCAAGTACGAATGGAGGACGGGTGCGGAGGGCGACGCCGCGGTGAGGACCCTGAAGTCATTCATCACTCCAGGTGCGTTGAAAACACTATCTGATTTTGGAAAGAACCAGTTGGGTTACAATGCCGTCTACAAGGAAGAGTTGACCAAATAATGTACATACTGTTCACAGGGGCGCCGGGATCAAAGTGGAGTAGTGTTGTCAAGAACATCTACTGGAGTGCGGACATAGATCACACAGATTATTCTGAGGCAAGGACCTACTGGCACGATGCCGACACCCCTGGACGCAAACACCTCATGCACATTGGAGCATACTGGGATCCGGGAATGGAGTTTGATGTAGACGATTGGAACGGACCTTTCTCGGGCACAGGCAAGAGGATCGTGAAAGCACACACATTCGCACACCAATTGGACAAACTGAAAGACAAGGGATATCCCATTGTGATGGTCTATAGGAATGACTTCGAGTGTTTGGAGTGGTGGAAACTTTGCGGGGAATTCACGATCACATACCCTAACTACCAACACTTCGAAAATCTGGAAAAGATGTGGGGACACATCCAAGCGGAAAACAGAGACACCATGCAGTTCATACGTGACAACAAAGACAGGATAACAAAAGTCAAGGACAACGTGGACCTCTGCAGATTATTGGAAATTAGTTTCCCAGACACCAAGGGCAGGATACATAACTACGCACAGAAAGAAGTCGAGGTATATGTCTACAAGTAATTGGGAAGAGTCAAAAGCGAGGAGCGACTACCACTTCAACAAGTGGCACCAGGACACCGACTGCGTCCAACACCTGGGCAGTTTCACGGGTGGCTGGCAGACCGAGATACAGTCGGTGATCGATGACGCCAAACCCCTCAACTGGGCCAATCGTAGGGAGGGCACGGGCAGGGAAAACACCAACATCAACGTGGAGGCCGAGGAGAACGACCTCAGGAACGCGGGCGCCGATCCCAAGATGACAATTTACCGAGGTCTCAAGGACTTCACAAAATGTCCTACTCTACAGAGGATGACTGACTACTTCTCACTGGAACCAGTGCAATCCAAACTACACATACAGTTTACGGGCGAGGTGTTGAACATGCACATAGACAAACTGTACGACCTAGACGCTGACCCAAATAATGTTGTCCGTATAATGATCATGCTTCAGGATTGGGAACCAGGCCAGTTCTTGATATATGGTAATGAGCAGTTCGACAGATGGCGGGCAGGAGACATTCATAAGTTTGACTGGCAAAACATTCCACACGCTACAGCAAACGCCAGCAATAAACCAAGACCCATGTTGGTAATCACAGGTGTGATTACAGACAAGACCAAGTATATACTTTCAAAGCCAATTAAGAAAAAGATTTAAACATTAGTAAATTTCTTATATAATAAACTGACATGAACAAAAACTTATTCGCAGTGTGTTGTGACCAGTTTAATCTAGGCACAACTTTTATTATCTGGTCCCTACATTATGTGACGGACCAAACGGAGTTTTATTCACTTGAAAAAGATAGAGTGTGTTCCATACCAAATAATCCATTAAGAAACGGCACAGCTCATTCTATGGAAATCAACGAGGTCAAATCGATTACAAAAATTAAAGATACTATTGACCAATTAAAGGCCAACGGAAATTTTAATCATTTTAGATTTGTCCCAAAGGAAAACTCCCTTGTTGAGTATTCCCAACAAAACGAAAAATTCCAAGAAGCAATGGCCACACACAATATCAAGGTCGTTAACATTGGTTGTGAAAGGTTACAAGGTCTGATCGGATTCCTAAGATACAATACCGAGGACCTTTCATGGCAAAATGATATGAAGAAAGTAAAAAAACATTGTCTGAAATACTGGCCTTCCTTTATGGAAAATTCTCATATATTTCCAAACAAGCTGAACACTTGGCACGATATCAGAGAAAATATCGCTTTCAACATCAGGCCATATGACCACTGGAAGCAATGGAAGGATAAAAAGTCGACTCGAGAAAATGTCCATGACTGTAAATTTAAATCTTTCTTGTTTGACCCTGAAAAAGAAATCTCAAATATTTTAAAATTCCTAGGAATTAGCCCTATGAAAAGAATTGCACAATGGTTAGAAGTTCATCATAAATGGCTTGCTAATATAGGACATTACATTGTTTTTTGTGATGACATAGAAAAAATAATAAGTCATATACTGAACAACCAGGACATGGATCTCGGAAAATACAAAATGACCGTGTTAAAAGAAGCAGTCCTACTCCATTTTTTGATGTACAAACACGACCTAAACCTTCATACAAAAGTGGAACACTTACCAAAAAATGCCAAAGACATATGTAAACTGTTGACAAAAAATAATAGGACCGGAATAGAAAAACTTTATAACTAACAACACATGAATAAAAAAATATTAGAACAATTAATAAAAGATTCACAAAACGATCTATCTAAAATCACAAGCCCATACATTAGTCAAACTTTCGGAGTATCTGTACAAAGGTGTGATACACTGGAGCAGTATGCCCAGGTTATAGATGATGCCTGCCTACACAAGTATTTTTCAAAGTATTGGTATAACGATATGAAAAAATGGAAATATTCGGGACTAGCACTTGTGGACGAAGTAAACAGCCTAAAACCACGAGCAGTGTTAGACGTTGGGTGTGGCTACAATGAATTCAAAGGCAAGATTCAAAATCTAATAGGAATTGACCCTTATAATGACCGTGCAGACCTGCAGGTCAGCACCATTGACTTTAAAACGGAACAAAAGTTTGATGTGATATTGTGCTTAGGATCAGTGAACTTTGGTGACAGAGACAAGATAATAGCAGAAGTAAACAGATGTGTTAGTCTATTAGAGCAAAATGGCACAATGTTCTTCAGAGTAAATCCAGGAATACAGCATGACAAGTCAGAAGCCAAATGGATTGAATTCTTTGCCTGGAACGTTCCATTTATCATAGAGTTAGCGGAAAAATTTCAATTAAAAATATTAGATATTAGAGATGACACCAATCAAAGAAAATACTTTGTGCTGAAAAAAACAAGTTGACTTTTATGGAAAAAACAAGTAAAATAAGTTATGAAGGTAAAGAAAACAGCAAAGACAACGATAAAAAAAAAGAATAAGAAAGGTTCCAAAAAGAGCGAGGAACCAATGGTCAAGGTTCTTAATCTAAATGTCAACCCAGAAAACCCAAGAAACGGTTTCTTTGAGTTAGACTGGAATGACGAGTTCGTAAACATGCTGAAGCAGTCAGGATACCAGGGTGCCTCCGAGGAGGAGATCGTGGACAGGTGGTTCCAGACGCTTTGTAGGACCATAGGCAACGAGCAGGGCATAGACGTCACTGGATCTGGCTACGTGCAGATCAATCGTAGGGAAGACGGCAAGACAGAGGTGTCTTAATGACACACATACTAGTAGACACAGCCAACACATTCTTCAGGGCCAGACACGTGATACGTGGAGACACTTCCGAGAAGGTAGGAATGGCCATACACATCATGATGAACAGCATCAAGAAGGCATGGCAGGACTTCGAGGGCAAACATGTGGTATTCTGTCTAGAGGGCAGATCGTGGCGCAAGGACCACTACGCACCATACAAGCGTAACCGTAAGGAGATGGCCGACGCCATGACCGAGAAAGAAAAGGAAGAAAACGAGGTGTTCTGGGAGGTGTACGATGACTTCGTGGACTTCATCAAGACCAAGACCAACGCAACAGTATTAAGGAACCCTAGAGCAGAGGCAGATGATCTTATAGCAAGATGGATCGACAAGCACCCAGACGACAATCACGTCATAATCAGCACAGACAAGGATCTAAATCAACTGATAACACCCAGGGTAAAACAGTACAACGGTGTCAATGAAACCACATTAACACACGAGGGTTGGTTTGACGCCAAGGGCAACCCTGTGATAGACAAAAAACTGAAGGCACCCAAACCTGCACCGGACACGGAATGGATAGTGTTCGAGAAGGCCATGAGGGGTGATCCAAGTGACAACATATTCTCAGCATACCCAGGTGTAAGAACAAAGGGCACCAAGAACAAGATCGGCCTACAGGAGGCCTACGCGGACAGGCACGAGAAGGGCTACACATGGAACAACCTCATGTTGAGCAAGTGGGTGGACCATGACGGCAACGAACACAGGGTACTGGAAGACTACGAACGTAACAGGCTACTAGTGGACCTACACGCACAGCCAGAGGCCATCATAGAGGAACTGGACCAGACCATAGCACAGGCCAAGTCAGAGGCCAAGAACGTGGGACAGGTTGGGATCAGATTCATGAGGTTCTGTGCCAAGTACGATCTGAATAGGATCAGTGAGCAGGCACAACTGTATGTCGAACCCTTCAATGCTAGACTAGAAAATGTTTGACACTGTTTATCATAATTTAATTTACAAAGATTTCCTACGGTCACCTCACGCTGATTGCTATGACACGGTAGACCAAATACATCTAGAACATTTTTCAGAACAAGATTTAGAAGCTATCAAACAGAAATCCAACGGTAACCTCAAATGTATATTTTTACACACTGCCGAACCCCATTGGTACGACGAGGGCGATTTGATAAGTCGCCAATTTAAGGAGTTCATGAATCTATGCAGGAAAATTGGCATATACAACGTTGACTTCTATGTTACATGTTTAGAAGGTGCTTATCAAAATGATTTCAAAGCAATGAACAACAACTATTGGGACTGGAATTTCATACCATATTATATCGACCTTCCGTGGTGTTGGGATGATTTTGCCACGATTACAAATCACAATGTTGAACAAGATACACACGTAGATCAAATTAGACACAAATTCCTACACATGAATTTCACACACAGGATGCACAGGCAACTGTTCAGCAAGTTCCTTATCAGAGAAAATCTAATCGATGGCAACTGCGTGGCGATAAACATCTCTGATAGATTAAAAACTGCTGAGGAATTACAAACTGCTGAGGAAAAGAACTTTCCTAGAGCTATCCTAACAAACCAAAACGACGATTGGCGCCTGAACAAAAACCTATCAACTTTATGGAGAGATACAACCTTAACAAAGCACGGGCACCCACTTATTGATAGTAATTTTGACAAATCTTATTACGGCTTTTTAAAAAAAGCCGGAGTGTACATCATAAGTGAGACTGTTTTCCATCACCCACATCCGTATTTCAGTGAAAAGACCGTGAGTGCCCTGTTGTCGAACAGGCCATTCATCATCATAGGTGCCCAGGGCAGTCTCAGAGCACTCAAGCAGAAGGGCTACAAGACTTTCAATGACGTGTTTGACGAATCGTATGACAATATCATAGATCCTTCATCTAGAATGGAATCAATTTTTGATCTGGTTAAAAACATAAACTCAAGGTCGTTGGATCAGCTCAAGGAAAATGTTCTACAATGCCAAGACAAGTTATTTCACAACAGGAAATTAATGCTGACAACAATCAGTAGGTATACAGGAGCAGACACACAATAAAAAAATGTACACATACAGGCATAATCTATACGACAAATTGATATTCCAAGATTTCAAGCAATCTCCTCACGCACAAGGTTACGAACAAATTTTCCTACTAAGTCTTGAATTGATGTCGTTGCATGACTTAGACTCCATCAAGGAAAACAATAATGTCCTGAATAAAAAATGTATCTTCTTGTCAATGAGTGAACCACAATGGTACGATGACGGTGCTTTGGTAAGCCTTCAGTTAAACAAGTTTGTGGATCTGTTAAGACAAAAACAGATTTTCAATGCTGATATTTTTGTTCCATGTTTTGGTAATCAATATCACAATGACTTAGAAATACTTAATCAGAATTATTATGGATGGAACTTCCTGCAGTATAACGTGGACCTACCATTTGCCAACAACGATGTTGTGAAAGAGATCGAAACCACACACAATGAAGATTTGTTTTTAGAGCAGATAAAATATAAATTCCTACACATGAATTTCACACACAGGATGCACAGGCAACTGTTCAGCAAGTTCCTTATCAGAGAAAATCTAATCGATGGCAACTGCGTGGCGATAAACACTAACAACGATAACTTTAGAGACGAACATTACGATGATCATGATCGTCTTTTTGGCGAAGAGGCATGCATACCAGTTAATCGAAGGGATGATTGGTCCTACAACAAAAAACTGTTAGATTTGTGGAGAGGAACACCTATCACCGATCACAAGAATCCAAACATAGATCAAAACTATTCGCGTGCCAGTTACAATTTTTGTAGGTTGAGTGTAGTGTACATCATAAGTGAGACTGTTTTCCATCACCCACACCCTAACTTCAGTGAAAAGACCGTGAGTGCCCTATTGTCGAACAGGCCATTCATCATCATAGGTGCCCAGGGCAGTCTCAGAGCACTCAAGCAGAAGGGCTACAAGACGTTTGACAATTTCATCGATGAATCTTATGACAGCATCGCATGTCCTAACCAACGTTTGGAACAGATATTCGAATTGGTTAAACAAATTAATAAAAAAACTTTAAGCGAACTTACCGCACATCTCAAAGATTGCCAAGGTAGTATAACTCATAATCGAAAACTGATGCTGAACACCATACGTAAGTACACTAATCACATAAACAAAGAGGAGATAAAAAATGCCAGTTAGAGCAAAGACACTAGTCAAAGACAAGTTCTGGATAGTCGAGGAAAATGGCCATAAACTGGGCACCCTTTCTAAACAAGCGGACAACGGTTGGATATTCCTCAGCAAACAGGACAAGAGGCAGGTGTTCCACACACAGGAAAGCCTGTTCACGAAGTTCGGATTTGGTATTTTTGACGATTCTAATGCGAAAAGGGCCGAGGAAGAAGTTCAGAAGGACAATTTCGATGTGCATGGTTATCCGTGCAGTCAGCACCCATACAACCCAATGTTCGACGTGCAGAAGCAGTTGCCAGTGTACACCAAGACCCCAAAGAGCAAGAGCCAGTTCTGTGCTGGATACTACATCATATGCTTCGAAAAAGGGTGGAGGAAGGCCTACTGTCCAAAGATGATAACACTGTCTAGGTACGAGTACAAAGGACCCATGAAGACCAAACTAGAAATGCAACAGGTACTGAACAATGCCATCAAAGAATTCCAAGATTCAAACTAGGCCCATAGAGGACCTCATAGGCAGGATCCGTACACTGCGCCAACGTGGTGAGAGGCAGATCGTGATACCAGCAAAAGAGGCGGATCAACTGGCTGATAGCCTAAGTCAAGTCATGACCCGCATGGTCACGATCCAGGAAGAGATCATAGAAGCACTCAAGACCGCCAAGGAATCACAGACCATCAACATCGAGATGGACGGTGGCGGGTTTTCTACTCCAGACGAGGAATAATCAATTCACACAGATCATTGTTGTAGGCAGGGTCTACAGGATGTCCGCAGACCCCTCTTCTGTAACCAGACCAAAACACACTGAAATCATCCATCACAACTTTATCAAGGATATCTTCAGGCACATCATCCTTTGATTGGAAGATGTAGAGATCATCTATTTTTCTCTCGGCGGACAAATGCTGTATTCTTTTCAGCACCCTCAAATAGTGTTTCTTGATGTATCCGTCGCGTGTGACGAAGTCGCGATATTTTTTCTTGACTCGCTCTATCTCCCTGCCTGATCGTTCGACATCGAACCCAAAATTATCATGCAGTTCCTGGGGTAGCACATTGACCCTGCCATACTCCTCACTGAATCTCATGTACAGCCTCCCGGGCTCCGGTAATTGGTGTATGGTCAGCTTCTTTTGTGTTGAATTGTGCGGGGTACCTTTGACATGCCGTGAATACTCCAACAGGGTACGTGGCAGAGACGCACCTATCTCCGACAGGTTGATCACAGGAATGCCAGTGAGCTTTTGTAGGCGTGCCGGCCAGCTGGCTTCTTGTTTTTCTTTTTTTTGCCACTGCTTCCTGCTGGTGTTGAGGATCTCTAGACCGTCCATGTTTAGGACATCAAAATTCTGCCTGTACCATTCCACTATGCGATCGTCCCTTTCTTGTGCGTTCTGGAAGTTGGGCAACAAGTGGTCATTCATTTCCATGCCTGAGGACAGACTGCATCCCGTGACCACAATTAGATCGTAATGTTTCGAAGTCATAAGCCTATTTACGGTGAGATACTGTCACAGGAAAAAATCATAAAATTTCTGGTAAATACAGTTGTATAATTTTACACCTATGAGCAGACCAAAACCCACAGTGTTGTTACAACACAGTAACAAAACCACCTACAAGATGGACGAGGTCTTGGCGGCCGAGGGCATCTGGGCGGTGTTCTACGATGGTAAGCCCATCAATTTGAAATCAAGCAGTCTTGTTTCAAACTATCCCGGACCAAAGTACAAGAAGGTTTCGTTCTCAAACCCAGGACACGCGGAGAACCTAGCCAAGAAACTGAACGCACAGCACAACACCGATAAGTTTGGTGTGTACCTGCTGAAGACCGGCGAAAAATTCAAACGCAAATAACCACCGTTAAATAGCAGTATGGATCGCAAGACCGCATACACACGCACCTTCATGGAACTGTTGGAACAACCAATCCATGACGAGAGCATCAAGACCAACTACTACACTTGGTGGCAGAATGTTCGTGAGAGTTACCAAGCCAGAAGTTTACGCCTCACCAAACAGGGATTGGAGATGTTGGAAAATCTGGACATCAAGACCTATGACATAAAATTTCCAGCCAAGGTCATATTCACCCCTCAGACCTATCTCTGGTTGGATGAATTCGTTGATTGTCCCTACTATGTAGACAAAAAGCACATTAAAGTGACCATGGAGAAAATGGCTCTACAACTAATGCTTTTCGCTGGAGACATCACCAAATACGGGCTAGCCCGGGCAATGAGCAAGATGGACGAGCAAAAAAGCCAATAAAAACGCGACTTCTGTGCGGTTGACCGCACACACATTCCTGCTATAATGATATTATAAACATTTAAAACAGGAGTGTACTAAATGGTAAGAGCAAACAAAAACAAAGAGGCGGCGGTAGGTTCTCAGAACAGAACAGTATCACCAAACGAGGCAAAATCAGCATTAACACATTGTATCAAACTACAAAGACCCATAATGATGTGGGGAGCACCAGGTATTGGTAAGTCAGACATAGTCAAGCAGATCGCGGACGCGGAAGGCAGAGAAGTGATCGACATCAGACTTCCATTATGGGAGCCCACAGATATCAAAGGTATCCCTTATTACAATTCAAAAGAAAACAACATGGTTTGGGCGAGTCCGGCAGAACTGCCAACTGATCCCAAATCAAACGCCATAGTGTTCCTGGACGAGTTGAACTCGGCGGCACCGGCTGTACAGGCGGCGGCGTACCAGTTGATCCTTAACAGAAGGGTTGGACAGTACCACCTACCAGAGGGTGTTTCGATCGTGGCGGCGGGCAACAGAGATTCAGATAAAGGTGTCACTTACAGGATGCCAGCACCGTTGGCCAACAGATTCGTACACGTAGAACTGAGGGTGGACTTCGAGGACTGGTTACAATGGGCCACAGAACAGCACGTACACGCGGACGTTGTGGGTTACTGCACATTCGCAAAACAAGATTTATATGATTTCGATCCAAAAGGGTCATCGAGATCATTCGCGACTCCAAGATCTTGGAGTTTCGTAAGCCAACTTCTATCAGACGACCTGCCAGAAAGTACGCTCACTGACCTCGTAGCAGGTTGCGTAGGAGAAGGACTGGCCGTTAAGTTTATGAATCATCGTAAAATTAGCGGTCAGTTACCTAACCCGTCTGATATCTTGAGCGGTAAAGTAAGAGATCTAAAAACAAAAGAAATATCAGCGATGTACTCACTGACGGTTTCGTTGTGCTATGAACTACAACAGGCACACCAGAACGGTGACAAGAAGTGGAACGACATGGCTGACAGGTTCTTCAACTACATGATGGACAACTTCGAGACTGAGCTTGTGGTGATGGGTGCCAAGATAGCACTCACGAACTACAAACTTCCGTTCGATCCTAGCAAGTTGAAATCATTTGATAGGTTCCATAAGAAGTTTGGCAAGTACGTCATAACTGCTATGGAGTCTAAATAATGGACTACAGGGAACAGAAGATCATAGACAAACTGGTTACGGCGCGGATCGCACTGCTACTGAAACATCCGTTCTTTGGCAACCTGGCGACTAGGTTGAAACTTGTGAACGCTGACGACTGGTGTCCAACTGCGGGCACTGACGGCAGGCACTTCTTCTACAACACCAAGTTCATAGATTCACTGACTCCAAAAGAGGCGGAGTTCCTGTTCGGACACGAGGTGCTACACAACGTATTCGAACACATGCTGGTGAGGATTGGTGACAGGGATCCACAACTTTGGAACATAGCGGCGGACTACGCCGTGAACCAGATACTGAAGGATTCAAACATCGGTGAAATGCCAAAAGGTGAGAAGGGCGAGAACAAGGGCTTCCAGGACGACAAGTACAAGGACTGGGCTTCAGAGAGGATATACGACGACCTGTACAAGACAGCCAAGAAGAACGGCAAGAAGTTCCTCGAGAAACTGGGCGAGTTAATGGATGACCACCAGGAGTGGGGCAAGGGTGACGGTGACTCAAAAGACAAGGGCGAAGGGAAAGGCAATAAAGGTGGCAAGGGCAGACCCGTGTACACCAAGGAAGAATTGAAGAAGATCAGGGACGAAGTCAAAGAAGCGATGGTGTCAGCGGCACAGTCAACAGGTGCCAGCAACCTACCAGGCGCACTACAGAGACTAGTATCACAACTCACGGAACCCAAGATGGACTGGAGGGAGATACTACAACAACAGATAATGAGCACCATTAAGTCGGACTACACTTGGATGAGACCTTCTAGAAAGAGTTGGCACACATCTGCCATACTGCCAGGACAGAACAATGACGAGATGATCGATATATGCTTGGCTCTTGACGCGTCAGGATCAATCAGCAATGAACAATGTACCGAGTTCTTGACAGAAGTGAAGAACATAATGGACCAATACAAGGACTTCAGGATACATCTTTGGAGTTTTGACACAGAGGTGTTCAACCCTGTGGTGTTCACGCCAGACAACGCAGACGAGTTGTTGGACTACAAACTGGGTTCAGGTGGTGGTACAGAATTCGAATGTAATTGGAAATACATGAAGGACCAGGGCATAGAGCCCAAGAAGTTCGTGATGTTCACGGACGGTTGGCCTTTTGATTCATGGGGTGACGCTGACTACTGTGACACTATATTCTTAATCAACAATCCATACGAGAGGGACATAGAGGCCCCGTTTGGACTAACGGTGCAGTACGATGATTAGGATACTTTGGGAAACATTCAAGGATTGGTTCCTCAACGAGGTGTCCATATCCATAATGTGCTTTGGCCTGTTGGCGATAGCACTGTGGAGTTACATCACATGAGGAATTTTTTCGAAAACCCAATAGTGTTGGCTGTCATAATCGTCAGCATATCACTGTTGATAATGCAGATAGGGATAGGATAATGAGTGACCTTTGGATAGAAGACGTTGAGTACCACAGGGTCAACCTCACCAAGAGATACACCCTGGATGAGGAAGACGTCATAAAAGAATTCGGTTCAGTTGAGAAGTTCAAGGAACTGTTCGACACCGAAGACGAACGTGCTAGGCAGTACGTGTACGAAGGCGACTATGAAACAGACGAGGACTGGTGGACCGCCAACAAGGGTGGATACGAGATAGACACCACGACGAGCTGGGAGTAGGATATGATGATGTTTCCAAACACGAATCCGTATTCAGGCAAACTCGAGAAAGTTAAAAACCTGAGAAACTGGATGATAGATGCCGCAACAATTCTTTTCGACGACACCAAAAACGATCTGAGGGCACTGCCCAAGACCGTGAGACTACAGATATTATTAACCCTTAGTTTCCTTTGGAGCACAGCATTCACTATCTACGTTTGGGGCATCAGGACTGACCTATGGTTGAGTTGGTTCTTGGGACACCTCGCGGTGATATTCGTTGCATACTACACATTCAAGCAGTTCCACAAGAAACCATACACGATGAAACCTGACCAACAGGAGCCACCCATGTATGACGACGTTTGGGGGGCCTAGATGAGAGACATCTCAAAGATGGACTACTTCCAAAATCTCATGTCAGTTTTGGTGGACAACACCAGGAGGCTGTTCAGGCTACACGGCAAGGAGTATGAACTGATGCCAGAGGCTCACACCATAAACGCAGAGATGACCAAGACTGGCAACTGGATAGACCACATACCAGGCGGATTCAAGACCATAGTCCACACCGAACCACAGCAGTTCGTGAGAGAAGCAATAGAGGGTGTGCTACCAGGATACAGGCAACAGGCGATAAAACTGATCGAGCATTTCAGGAACACCAGCAAGGCACAAGGACTAGATGCTACTATAGTGGACGAGCACTTTGACAAGGAGTACAGGTATGAGGATTAATCCCAATAACTTCTTTGGCAGAGAGCTGGACATATTACCACCACACTTCGTGAACACGGTCGTGAAGACACACGAAGCCAACGTGGAGATGATGCGTAGATGGATCTACGAGAACTGTTCAGGAAGATACTCAATTACCAAGGATGTCGTATTCGAGGGTGACACCTCAAGATCAGTCACCGTTCTGGGATTCGAGGAACCCGGAGACCTCACACTGTTCGCACTCAGCGGAGTGGCCCAGAAGTACTCAAAATAGTCGTTGCTCACCATAATTAATTTTAGTATAATATACGTATATTAATACCAATTGCAATTAGGAGAAAAACAAAATGGCAACAAAGAAGAAGAACTTGAAGAAGCCAAGCAAGGCAACTGCCCAACCTACCGCGGCCGCGCAACCGCAACAGGCACCGGCGGCACAACAGGCTCCACAACCGGATCCAACTGCCCTGTCTATTGGCGATCTTAAGAATCTCTCAACCATACTTGATGTGGCATCCACAAGGGGTGCGTTCAAGGCCAACGAGATGGCGGGTGTGGGATTCCTTTACAACAAACTGCAGGCGTTCCTAGCCAAGGTGGCACCGGAACAGAAACCTGAAGAGAACAAAGCGGCGGCCCCGGCCACTGCGGAAAGAAAATAACATGGCAACACTAATGAACGTGAACAACCAGGCCATGCCAATGGGTGACAACACCGGGCAGGCGGGTGACGGTCAGACCGGTCCAAAGAGACACTACAAACACATTGGAGAACTAGCAGACGGATCAAAGGCAAAAGTGGTGATCCTGTACAGGACGGTACCAGGTGAGGCTGACAACTGCCTAGTGGTTGGAACCAAGTTCCTGCCAGACATGTACCATAATGGTCTGATGAAGGCCGTGGAATCAGAGGGCGGACAGGCCGCTGATGAACTAGCGGACTACCTGGGTAGGCAGACCTTCGCTGATGGGACTAACATGTTGGCCATGCTACATAATGACAACTACATCAAGAAGTTCAAGACCAAAGAGATCATGGTCACATACGGTAATACCGCAGACGGTAGGATCCTGTTGAACAAGTTGAACGAAATGATAGCAAAGGAGAAGGGCGTAGCCGTTAAGGACCTCGCCAATGATCCAGACGCAGTGGAGCAGAAGGCACCAGCCAAGAAAGCAACCAAGAAAGCGGATGCCAAGACGACAGCCGCCAAAGAATAGCACTTGGGTACAGTTGACGAAGGATTTCGTCAAGGAATGGCCGGAGGTCCTGGAGGGACTACAGTTCCAGAACATGCCGGTCAAGTACCTAATGTACGTGAATATTATCCTCAAGAACAACATCACCATACACTACGACATAGCCAAGGAACTTCGAAAGAAGAAGCAGGCCACTATAGCAAAATTTCTCAAAGAGACCATAGAGACACACTACCAGAAGATCAAGACGGTGGATCTCAAATTTGACATTCCCGCGTTGAAACGGGACATGGAGTCTAGGACTTCTCTGTTAATGGATAAGACTTTTCGAAAGTAGATCTAAATTTTTGGCCACTTCGATGGCATTGTCTACGTCTGATAAGGGTTTTCTTTTATCTCTTACACATTCGACAAATTCTATCAGCTCATTGCGTAGAGGATTTGATTCTATGATAAATTGTTCAATTGTCGGCTCATAATTCATTCTATCTTGGTTCCAGATGTTGGTTGTGAGTTTGACTGTTTTCTTTTCTTCGTCCCAAAATATCATGCCCCTGGTGCCAATTATAGCAGTGGTGCGCACCTTTTCGGGATAATACCAACTGAGATTGAATTTCACAGGAATGTTATTACAAGTGAATTCGAACTCGTCCCTGTCATTCTGTACCTTTGCACTGAACTTATGCCCAATGTGTTTGACGTTTTTGAACTCATGCGTGCCCAACCAATAGTGTATGATGCTGACATCATGTGGTGCCAGGCTGTGTAAGGTACTGATCTTGGTCTGGAACCGGCCCCAATTCAACCTGTTCATTTCAACATGTTGTATTTCACCTATCCTTGGTAGCAGTTCTTTAATTTTTCTCACCCTGTCATTGTATAGGAATATGTGTCCCACCATCAATGTCTGTTGTTTTAAAAAACTTTTTATAACACAACAGTCAGTACACGTCAAAGCCAACGGTTTTTCAACATACAGGTTTTTATCTTTCTGCAGGAGAGATATCGTCTGACTGTAGTGATCCCAAGCGGGTGTGGCAAGTATGACATTTTCGAAACTTATGTCATTCAAATCCTTTCCGTCCTTGATATCTATTACCTCTATCTCGTCCACTCCAGGTATGGTTTCCAGTTCTGTTTTGAGTTTGGATCCCCAGTAGCCCGCTCCCACAAGACTAATTCGCATAGAACTCCTTGATAGATTTCACTATGAAGTCTTGGTGATGTTCAGGAAGAGTGTGGTAACATGGCAGACTGACTATGTTCTCACAGATGCGTTCAGTCACGGGTAATTCTGTGCCGTCGGCAAACGCCTTGGTCTTGTGGGTGGGAAATTTGTAGTGTATGTTTGTCTGTATTCCTTTTTGTGCCAAAAAATCTTGTAAGTCGTCACGAGTTCCCTCGGGTGTCTCTATAACATAAACGTAGTAGGAGTGTTTTGACCATGGTGCTTCTTTGGGGCACTTGACCACTTCCTTCAATTGCTCAGTGTATTTGCGACAAATTAATCTCTTTTTGTCTAACCATTCATCTATCTTTTTCAGTTTGGCCTGAACGATCACCGCTTGTAGATTGTCTATCCTGGCATTGTATCCCACGGTGTCATACTCGAACTTTGTTTTCCTGCCATGGTCCCTATACATGCGCACTTTGTCTATCAAATCCTTGTCACCAGTGACAGCACCCGCATCTCCCATGGCACCTAGGTTCTTTACAGGATTGAAACTGAAGCAAGTGAGGTCGACTAGGCTTCCAACTTTTTTGCCGTTGTATTCCGCGCCAAAGCTCTGTGCGGCGTCCTCTATCACTGCGAGATTCCACTGCTTTGCGAATTCCATTATCTTGTCTATGTCCGGTGTTTGTCCATAAAGGTCTACGAAAAGTATGGCCTTGAGCCTGCTGGAGTATATGAGCTGATCTGTGTCTATGTGATAAAATTCATTAACGTCGATGAACCTGGGTATCGCTCCTACATTCACAATTGATTCTGTGGTTGATACAAAAGTGTGTCCTACCGTGAGCACTTCGTCGCCTGGTCCGATATCTAATGCTTTCAAGGCACAAGTTAGCGCGTTCGTTCCCGATCCAATACTGGCACAGTCCTCTGCCCCAGTGTATTCACTGATTGCTTTTTCGAACTTGTCCACAGTGGGTCCTGTTATGAAATCGGAACGTGTGATGATGTCCGCTATGGCGGCGTCTATGTCAGACTTGACCTCCTCATACTGAGGATACAAGTCAACGAACGGTATTTTCGTATTTTGATTCATAATGTTGTTTAAGCCATTCAAAGTCATATGATAGCATTAATTTTTCGTTATCGCGATGATATTTTTGGTAGTATTCGTGGGCGTCATTGGCTCCTCGGAGACACCATTCAGAGTTTTTTCCTTCGGCCACATTCAGCCATTTTTTCAGTCTGTAGTTTGTTTCTACTGTGGGTTTTGATTGTTTCAACTTGACAACTTCTCTAAACGCTGTCCTCCAAGCAAGCCAGGGAGTTTCGTTGAAGTGATTGATAGCGGATAGAATAGGCACACGATCATGCGGTGCCGATAGCGTGAAGTCTAAACCTGGATTGGTTGTCTGCATGACTAATTCTTTATTGTACAAAAGCACTGCGCCATGTCCATATTCCAGTCCGTTCACTGGATTTTTACAGTTGAAAATGTAGTGACAAGGATTTTTTAGCCTATTTGGCTGGAAGTCAAATTTGAAACTGTCTAAAATTTCAAGTTTAGGAAACACGGCAAAAAAATAATCTGTTTCACTCATAGACGCCGCTGTCATGTAGGCTAGCGTTTGCCCTACAACATTTTTACACCATTTGGCTCTGGGATATTTTGATTTAAGAATTGAAAACCTCTGAGACGCACTGGGTTCATCGTAAGAAATGAATATTATGTCCATCTGTCTAGATTGGTAGTCAAGATCAAAGTGCACCATTCTGTCTATGTCATGAAATTGCTTGATGTCCTTGCCCCCAGGAACCAACATTACATCGTTGGTATGTCCCCAACAGTAAAGTTTTTCATCGTCCCAAAAACTGGGATAAAAGTTGGGCAATTCTAAATCTTTAAGATCTTTATTGACCATCCAATAGTAAAAAGCCGAAGCATCATTGTTGTATGCCTCCAATGGATTTCCTAGTTTGAAGTAAATCTTTCCTATAGGTCTCTGGAACAATGTGCTATGAGCATGGTAATTTATGTCTTTGTAATCCCTAAGAAATCTTATGTTGTGCATCTGCTTTTTGAATTCTTCCGTGGGTATCAACATCACGTTCCCTTCTTTGTTCAATCCCCCTGACTTATGCGTTGTATACCAAACATGTATTTGACTCCTTTCATGTTTCTCTGGTATGAAATCTGTATCTATGTCTGTGATGTCTACGAAATTTGAAAAAAACCAAAAATGTTCAGTCTTTACATCATTCACCACGGCTTTCAATACCTCAAGATAGTTTTCAACAAATGGTACCTGTCTCGTGTTAGCAAATGGAGATGGTATGTGTTTAGTGTTTTTAAATCTTACCTGTATACTGTCGAATCCAGTCATGATAACTTTCTAGTCCCTGCCTTAGAGAGAATTTGGGTTCGTAGCCTAAAAGGTCCTTGGCCCTGCTGATGTCCAGTGTGCCACGCAACGGATACAACTTGTGCATGCCAATGTCTTCCAGTTCCGACTTGCTTCCGGTTATGTCTACGATGGTCTCTGCCAGCGTCCTGAGACTGTTAGCGTTGCCCGCCGTCATGTTGAAACTGGTATTGGCTACTTCTGAGGTCGCGGCCTTGATTATGCCATAAGCGGCGTCCTGCCTGTACGTGAAGTCCACTTTGTTGTCTCCATTGTGTAGTGTGATGGTCTTGTTGTTCATAGCCTTGTCAAAGAACTTGGACACCACCCTGTCTGGCAGGTCTCCTGGCCCGTACACCCCACTGGGCCTGACTATCACGTAGTTGAGTCCATCACGTTTCGCGAAAAGTTTTGTGAGCCTCTCTCCTGTGAGCTTGGCCTCACCGTATATGTTGGTGGGCTTTGTGGTCGAGTCTTCACGTGTTCCGTCTATGAAGTCCCCGTACACCATGCTACTGCTGATGTACACGAATTTCTTTGTGCCGAACTTGGAAGCGTGCCATAATAAGTTTGTTGTCGTGTCAATGACCTTGGGTATGCCCAGTATGGGATCCTCATCCACTATCTTGGCACGTGGATACGTGGCCATGTGTATGACAATGTCTGGTTGCGCCTTGAAAGCCCTCAGGCACACATCGCGATCAAGCAGGTCACCGTTGATTATGGAAACGTTCTTGTGGTCCCAATTCCTGGTCCTCCAGGCTATCAGTTTGTTCAACTCCACAGTTGATATTATTCCGTATGTGTCTTTGTTGTCTACACATGTTATAAGATGTCCATCCTGTGATAATTTTTCTATGACTTTGGTTCCTATGAATCCCAGTCCGCCTGTTATCAAAAATTTCATTAAAATTCCTTCTTTACACCAACGGTTGGGTTTTCAACACAACTGTCTGTGATTTCCTTCATTGTTCCTTTTTCTAAATTCACACTACAGGTTGCCGATGGTTTGATCCCGCAACCTACCACTAATACTAACACAATTAGATATCTCATCCTAGTACTTTAACTCCGTACTTGTTGGTAAATGCTCGACCGTCCTCCCTGTCATTGACTATCGGCTGTCCTTTTATGTTGAGACTGGTGTTGAGCAGTATGGGACACCCGGTCTGTCGTTTCCATTCTGTGAGCAGTGCGTGGAACCCTGGATTGTCCGTCTTACGCACGGTTTGAACCCTGGAAGTGTGATCATGGTGTATTATAGCAGGAAACTCTTTACCATGCGTACACGCCGCTGTAAACTGCATATAAGGGGTGTTTTTGACGGCTTTAGGCAGGGTAAAATACTGGTGTACATCCTCTTCTAATATGGCTGGTGCGAATGGTCTGAATTGCTGTCTCTTCTTTATGGAATTAACCAGATCCTTGATGTCCTCACCCCTGGGGTCGGCCAGCAGTGATCTATTACCAAGTGCTCGTGGACCAAACTCTGCCCTACCACTGGCCACACCCACCATCCGGTTTTCCTTAAGTTCTTTTATCAGACTGTCCACGGGATATTCACCTTCTATGTTGTGTCCTAGGAACGGATGCTCCCAATTCAAGTGGGATTTCTGGTGTGCGGCTATACACCCTAGGCTTGACCCCGCATCACCGGGATTGGGTATGATCCATATGTTGTCAAACAGGCCCATGTTTGCCAATACTCTGTTTGCGGCACAGTTCAGTGCCACTCCTCCGGCATACACCAGATTACGTGATCCGTATCGGCTGGCCCTGGCCCATAAGTCTGCCAGGCATTCTTCCGTGACCTCCTGTATGCTGGCCGCTATGTCCATCACATCGGCCTCCGGGTGCCAGTCATTCAATCCTCTGTGTAAATTTTTCTTCAAACTGAACGGTGATTGGTTCACGAAATCGTTGTATATGTCTTCCTTGTATTTTGGCTTGCCATATGCGGCCATGCCCATTAGGATGTATTCCTCTTCCGCAGGTTTGAGTCCACAACGATGTGTGAACGCACTGTAGAGTATTCCTATGCTGTGCGGATACTTGATGGTCTCTTTCCTTTCGATCCATACCTTGTCTGCTGTGGATATAGACACGGTGTCCCACTCTCCTATGGCGTCCACGGTCAGTATCGTGGCCCCTTCGTCCCGGAACGGTGAAGTGAAGTAGCCCGCCGCCGCGTGTGAGTCATGGTGCTGGACGTACTCGTCTATCTTTATGCCGAAGTGATCCAAGTGCCACTGTGGCATCTCTGTGTAGCTCATGGCAAGTCCATACTGTCCCGCGTAGAACTGCCTGGTCTTTTTTACCAATGGCTTCTCGTAGTACACCACCTTGTCGAAAGGTCCAAAGGTACGTGCCTCGTCCACGATCCTCTGGTTGAGGTAGTGATCGTTCTTGACCTTGCTGTATCTCTCTGCGTGTGCGGCCCACAGGATCTCTCCTATGCCGGAACTGTAGTCAACTACCGCCATGGCGGCATCATGATTCATGCAGTTGATGCCTAGTATTTTCAATGATTCCTCCTGCCGTCGAACACACAAAGGAAATGCAGTCCATCTGCTCCTGTTTCCACCCTATGGTGCACTCCGTCCTCGATTAGCACCACATCTCCGGCGTGTACATCATGCGGTTTATCATCGAGATATATTTTACCAGATCCTTTCACAAAGTAATAGACTTCTTCCTGTCCTGCATGTTTGTGCCCCGAAGTACTTTTGTGGGGATTTAATTCTGTGGTGCTGACAACAAGATTCTTGAGGTGCGTGTTGTCCTTGACCACGTATCGTTCATCCTGTTTTACTATGTCACCTATGTTCTCTAGATTTATCTTCATGCTATCTTCAATGCCTCTTTGGTCTTCTCCAGGTATTTCTCCCACTGCTCTAGCGTGATGTCGTACTCGAAGTTCTGTGTGTGTTCATTCTTCCTCAACAACTTGGCTCCGTTCTTGATGTGGAACCGTTCCGCCATCTCTGTGAGTGGACTAAGGGTGATCAATCTTTCTATGTGATGTTCCCTCTTGAATTTCTTATATACTTCGTTCAATATATGTTTGCCGCCACCCTTCTTTCGTGCCCACACAGTGTAGGCTATGGCTATCCTGCCCACCAGGCCACCACGCAGTATGCTCTGGTTGTAGGCGTCATGCGACATCAACGCCATCTCCTCCACGGATGCTGGCACGTCGTTGGTGAACGCTAGACATATGATCGCCGCAATTTCTCCCGCCTCGTCTCTTAACCCTAGTATTCTCTTGCCATCACTAATTCGGAAATCAACAGAAAGTTCTGGACGCACGGGATCCTCTGTGATGTCTATGTGTTCTAGATCCACAAGCTCAAATCGTGGATTGCGTGTGAACAGATCTTTTAACTTCTGTTTGATCTTTTCCATGTGTTATTTGTATATGAAAGGATCCTTCTTCTTGAGTTCTTTCAATCTCTTCCTATACCGGATCTCTTCTCTGACCTTGTTCCACATCCTTTTAAACCATCTGATCATCTTTGTCCTCCTGTTATTTTTTCAAAAGTTGGTAACATTAATTTTACAGCATCTGAGTGTGCTTGGTCAAGCGGATGTGTTGTGGCACGTTCATAATCGTTTAACAGTGCCCATTGGTTGAATCCCATCATCCTGTCCCCAAAAGAGTACCATTTGTCAAGATCTATCTCGGTATGAAGTGCGTTCATCAATCCATCCATCTCCTTGTGGTGTGTAAACTTGTTGTAGAAAAGTGTGTTGTCAGCCAACGTGAAAAAGAATGGTATTCTTTTCTTCTCCAATATATTCTGTAGCCACGTGATCGATTTCCAACTGAGGTAAATCTCATGATACTCGTTGGCCGCATATTTGTACAGGCTATCTGCGAAATCACGCACACCAGTTTTTAACATACTATCTGTCCTCTTCTCCCAGATCTCCTGTTGTATTTGTGACTTGGCCAATTTGTCCATGGCTTCATCATGTCCTGCCCTAGTGTCCCATGGCGACACAGAAACCCATCTATCACGTCCCAACATCTTGTGTTCTGGCATCGCCCAGTCATACCTAGATGGGAAACTCCACATCACAGCCACCGCACCTATGTCTTGTGTATCGTGCACGGCAGTGAAAACACGCCTGGCTATGGCCTGATTGCCCAATCCTCCAACAGCAGTGCACACGTACTCCATGCCTGCGTGTTCACACAAGCGATGTGCCCAAGTTTTGCGTGATGGTGTGTTGCCGTTCACATCGTCACTAAGCTCATTGCCAAACGTGAAACTGCAACCACCTGCTATAAATTTCTTATTCATATATTCTTAAAACCTTATTTAAAAGGGGAAACATGTCTCCAAAATTTTCATTTCTGTACCTATCTGTCTGCAGTATGCGTGCCTTCCTCTGTTCTCTGAGCTCGGGGGTGTCCCTGTCCGCCGCGTTCATGAAACGTATGCTGGGCTGGTAGTCAGTCAGCATGTGATATCTATCTGTAACAATCTCCTTGACCTGCCGCGGCAGTGTCTGTATGTTGAAAACGTCAGGATCAAAACAAGTGTTGACGTAAAAGAATTTGGGCTGGTACTGTGCGACCCACAAAGCCATTTTGGCCCAGTTGAACACGTTGAATATCGATACTGTTGAACATATCTGGAAGTCCATGTTGTCTGTTTTCATTTCTTTGAATTTAACCAGATTTTGATTCACTTCCCTCCACTTGGCAGGATGTCTCTGGTACTCGAAAGGTGCCCCAACGTCGTCAATGCTGAACGCCACTTCCACGTGTTTGAAATAACTCCACAGGTCAAATATTTCCTGTGGTGGTAACTGCGTGCCGTTGGTGTTGTAGTGTATGTCTATTTTCTTGGCGTATCCTTTCTCAACACAGTGCATCAAGATCTTGAAGTGATCTTTGATCATGAACGGTTCTCCTCCTGTGAACTCGAAATACTCCACGTGCTTGAGATCTTCCTGCAGGTCCTCGAAGAACTGTGGGTTACGCTTGGGCCATCCGCCCTCTTTTAAATTTTGCCTTGCTACGGGATTCTCACCGTAGTCCAATTCCTCCTGGGCCCATTTCGAAGAACTCCAAGATCCACATATCCTACACTTGAGGTTACACACGTTGCCCAACTTAAAGTCAATGAACTTCAGCGTTGGCTCGCTATCGGGTGTCCAGCCCGTCAGGCTCTTCTGCATCTTGTATATGCTGTTCTGTCTCTTGGACGTCTTGCCCGCGTCCTCCTCCTGCCAACAGCTCTGGCAACCTGCCGGGCGTTCTCCTTTACGGAACTGTTCGCGGAGATCGGTCATGTATGCCGTGTCCTGTATGGATTTGAGGCTCTGTTTATACACCTTCACGCCAGGCACACTGCCTTTGTACAGACAACACGGAGATGCGCCTCCATTAACATCCACTTCCAGGTGCGTCCATGGCAACGGGCACACGTTTGATTTTATATACTTGTCCACCATTCCAATGCTTTCTTGTTCTTGCGCAATATTTTCTTTATGTCTGTGCCACGTATGCGATCTAGCCTTTCGATCTCTGCCTTGCCGTCCTTTTGACCTTTCTTGTACACACCCTCGTCATAGACTAGTTCATTGTTCCTCTTCTGTCTCTGCATCTCATCCAACTGTGAGAAGAAATTGTTCAAATTCTTATTCTTGTATTTGATCGTTTTCTCCCTCACGTCGTCTATGATCTCACTCATGATGTCGTACGGCATGAACAACGGTGCCATGGCATTGTCCTCTGAGAAGTTGAAGACCTGCTTGGTCAGGAGTTCTATATCCAGTTCATTGCTGAGCAAAACCATGTTTTCAAGATCAAACAATCCTGGCATGGTTATCGTGAGGTCCAACTGTATCCGCTGATGCTGGCCTTTTACATACTTCAAACCATACCTCATGTTTTCTAACCATTCCGAGTACTTCAATCCTGTCCTGATGTACTCTCCCACCTGCCCTGTACCGTCAATGGACGCACAGATCTGGAATTGTGGATAGTGTTTCAGTATGTCATCAAACAAGTTTTTACCATAGAAGTTTATTCGGCTCATGTTGGAATTATATCTGGCCAGCACCCTGTCTGAGTATCCTAGTTCTTTGATCCGCTCCATTGCTGTCCAGTGTATTTTCCACATTAATGGCTCTCCTCCACACCAGTACAACTCCGTGATCCTTTTTTGCTCAACCGCTGACGTGAACTCTTTGACCACTTGCTGATCATGAAATCTTTCTAATTTTTCTTTTATGTCTTTCCTACCCCATATCCTGTGGTTCTTGTAAACGTACTCTGGGTCGATTTGCACTCCCTCCACGCCCAGACCGTGCTTCTTGTTCTCGGCCTCCCACGTACTGCTCAACATGTCACCACACATCCTACAACTGAAGTTACAGAGATTAGAGAAACGATAATCAAAACTCTGCACCTTCATGCTCGTCGCACCAGTATCATCCGTAGTGTCAAACGCTTCGTCCACTTTGTGCCTGTACAAGTGGTTGAAGTGTTGCCTGTACACTTGTTCGTTCAACAACTTGTCATTGCACACAGCACACTGAGGTATCTCCTCTCCTGCGAGCAACTTCTGTCTCACACTCCTCATGTATGGCGAGTTCCAATGCTCGTCGAGTGTTGATAGATTGAGGGTATCGTTGTGCCCCGAGGGATCCATGGTGTCAATGTACTGTTTGAAGTTTGTCGATGATTCCCTAGAACTGCAACACAGTCTTCTTTCCATCTGCGGAGACAGGTATGTGTGGGTCCACGGCGCCATGCAGAAGGTCTTGTTGCCTTCTGAAGGTTTAATCCGTTTCATACAATTCCTTCAATTCTGGAAAGGTATCCAGCATGTCCTCGTCTCGGATGTCATCTAGCCTTTTCATCCAGCTCTTGAACTGATCTATGTGCTCATAGTTGTCCCTGCGCATCATGTAATCTATTCCTGACTGGAAACCCTTCGTGGCCCTTGTTAGTGGATCCAGGGGTGCCAGCCATTCCAAGTGCTTCTCTATCTTGGCCTTGATTTTCTCTTTGTATGACAGAGGGGCAAGGTCTATCCTCTGCCCAAAAGGAGACTGCAACAGATTGAAATTGAAATCCTGTGGTTTGAGCAGACCCATGTCCACCCAGTTCCTGTGGAAGTCAGTTATGTGCCAGGCATTGATAAGTCCCACAGTGGAACTGATGTAGAAGTCCACCTGCGGACACACTTCCAACATCCTTTTCCTGTTGGCCACCACGTCCTCCCATACTGTGCCTTTCCTCATGAGTTCTGCACGTTTTCCTTCCGCGTCTAGGCTCGCACCTATAGAGACCGTGTCAAACTTTTTCCACAATTCTAGCACGTCCATGTCCTTGAACTTTGTCTTGGTGAAATTGGTGTTGTATATCAGTCTCACGTGATACATCTTTCTCTTGTCCAGTTCTTTCAGTATCCTGTAGTGTTCCTCCATTATCAAAGGTTCACCACCTGCGAAATAGAACTGTTCCACGTGATCGAACTGTGCCAACATCTGTTGCCATATGTCATCGGAATTTCTGCCAACACGCAATATCTTGGCATGTTTTGGAGGTTCACCCGCCAGTTTCTTATGGTCCTCGTACCAGTTTGAACTGAACCATGTGCCACAACTCCTGCAGGCCAGGTTACACAGGTTGCTGAATCGTATGTCCCAATACTTGATAACGAAGTCTGCGCTTCCGTCCTCCTTGGTGTTGTCCACCATTCCTATGTTGTGTCCAAAATGCTTGTTGGAACTCATACGTAGACTGAAGAATCCTGACTTCTCTTGATCATAACACTTAGTGCAGTTCTTACTCGGTTTGTTTGACAGCATGTTCTGTCTCAACTGCCTCATGTCTTTGCCATTGAATACCGTCTCCATGGAATCTTCGTTGAGGTTGCCAACTGGGTATTCGTCTATGGCGAAACAACAGGGATAGGCCCGTCCATCGGGGAAGGCATGAAGATGCAACCATGGCATCATGCAGAACGTTTCACTGTCTATCAACAGCTCGCGCTGTCTGTCGGTCATGTCTTTTATTTTTAACTTCTCGGGCTCTTTGGCCCCATAATCATATGCCACGGTACCATTCTCCTATTATTGGGAAAGTCTTTTCAAAGTCTTTTCCTGATCGCTTGTCGTATTGGCTGTAGAACGCCTTGAAGTCTTTTTGTAACTTTTCCTGGGTGGCCGCACCCGCATGCGGTGTTTTGACAACATCCAAGTAATCTATCAGCCTCTGTGTTTGATTCACTTCCATGCCCTCCAGCCATTTCTCATGGGTATTTAAAAATTTTACCAAGTCCCCTTTAAATTTATTCCTCAGGTCGTCTGGTAAAACAAGCGGTGATTGAAAGCTCGGAAATCTCAGTATGTTCAGTGTGTAGTTCAAACTCGGCCCATACACCTTGGCCGCATTTTTAAACCATACAATTTTCTCAAGGAATTCAGGTAATGTTTCCAAGCAAAGTGCGTTGATCGTTGCCATGTTGTGTATTTCAGAAGGAATTTTATCAACCATCATGTGTAGCAGATTGGAATGCCATGAACTGAAGTCAAGTCCGTCCCTGATGTATTCAGCCTGTGAGAAAGTCGCTTCACAACTGGTGTACAGATGGAAGTTTTTGAAATCTTTGAGTTTTGTTTTGAACCTATCGATTATGCTCTGCTTGGCACCCAAGTTGGAGTTTATCGCTATTCGCATGTTGGGATTCATTTTGTCGCCCTGTGTCTCTATCCAATCCAACAGTCTCCATAGGTTAGGTGACATCATGGGTTCTCCGCCAGTGATCCGTAATTCATCCAAACTCTTGTGTAGATCTGATTCCCACCATCGGTAGAACGCCTCCACGTAGGGATTGGTCTCGTCCTTCTTGTATGGTTCTGCGGAGTCGTGTGCGTGTGTGAAATGATCGCGCCCATCTGTGGCCAGCCCTGTGTATGGTCCTTGTCTCTTGATATTGTTTGCCCATGTGGAACTGAACGCGGGGTTACAGTATGTACAGGCAAAGTTACAGGTCCTGTCAAATGCTATCTCCAATGTTTTAAGATTCACGTTATCCTCATAGGGTGATTCATAGGCCTTCTGTAGATCCTCGTTGGAGAAGATTTTTGATTTATATACCCTGTCACTGATGTTGTCCCTGGCTATGTCCTCGATCTTCCAGCAGTACTCACACCCTGCAGGTCTTTCGCCACACTGCATCTGTTTGCGTTCTGCTTTCTTTTGTTTTGTGTTGTGTATCGCACTCGGATTGGTCTTTATCTCTTCCAGGTCTATCTTGTGTGGCAAAGGATGGTGACAACTGGTGGTCATGCCACTGCCAAGCCAGATGGTTGCGTTATACCACTTGGCTCCGCAAAAACTCGCGCTCTTTGTGTCTAGTATTTTCTTTTTATACTCGAGATCTTCCATCTTTTCCTTCAAAATAATTTTTTAACTTGCTGTATTCGTCTTCCGGACAGACAATGTCACTCTCGAACATGATGTCCTTGACCCAATGGTAGTGTGCTATTGGCGGAGGGTGGGACTCATTCTTAATGTAATACTCCCTGTAATTATCCTCCGCAAACTCCGATAGCCCTTGCCTGTCTTTGTAGAAAGTGAATTTCGTCCAATCTATTTCATTGGTCAAGGCACGTTCACTTTCACTGTGAGGTTCGTCACGTAACACAAACTTGTTGAATATCATCATTGTGTAGGGTATTTTCTTTCTGTCAAGAAACAGTTGGGTCCTCAAAATCTGTTCCAACGTCCTATACTGTTGATGTTGCTCGTTAAGAAAATGCCTTTGATAGTACTCATGCTTTTCCGCAAGCCTGTGTCCTCCGAACCAGGTGCTCCATTTGTAATCGTCATCCCACACCCTGTAGGTTATTCTGCCATCTAAGTGATCGACGTCTTCATCCAAAGTTATAACTTCATATCTATCTACCCCTGACCACATGACGTACATGTGATCTATGTTCTTGTATTTCATCGCACTGTTTATACAGGCACGAGCTATGGTCTCGTTGCCGGACGCGGATCTTCCGTGGTTCAGAATGTCTTTGCCACCGTTGAACCATGGCACGAACTTGGGCCAACATGGCCATTTGTACCGCGTGAAACTGCAACCGTGCGCAATGGTCTTGTCAGGCATTCCTGCACTCCTCCCAGAACTCTTCCATTTCAGGGAAAATGTTCATGAAGTTCGTACTCCTCCTGCGATCGTGTTCGTTGAAGAAGGCATAGAAGTTCTTCTTTTGCTTGGTTCCTGTGTCCGCATTGTCTCGCCAGTATTTCAGATTACGTTGCATTTTCTGTATTTCAAAATCATTGAATCTACGGAATCTATTTTCATTGCCAGAATGCTTTCGCATGTACTCGATGTTTTCCTCATGAATCATTTGATACGATTCCGGTAACAGTGTTATCTGTTGCCATGCTGGTTGCCTCAGCAAGGGTATGTCAAACCAGATCCGTTGGTAAGTTGTGCTGTATTTGCCTCGAAGTTCCAGTATCTTTTCTAAGAGTTTGTCAAGGCTGGTCACGCTGAGATTGTTGTATGTGCAGATGAATGTGATCGAATTCCTACGTGGTATGCGATCAAGGAACTCCTCCACGTTGTCCATCATGTAGTTGAAGTCCAGCCCATTCCTTATGTACTCTGCTCTTTTGCCAAACCCGTCAACACTGACAAACTGCATCATGTGTTCCACTTTGTCCTCCATGCAGATGTTCTTGGCCATGTTGAAATACTTTTGTTTGAGTTTTGGGTCAGCGGGACACATGTTGGACGTCACGTTCAAGTGCAGGTCATTCTTGGGATGGTCTATTATGTACTGTAATACCTTGTAGGTGTTGGGATCCATCATGGGCTCTCCCCCGGTCATACGGAAGTGTTTGAGATTCTTGTAAAGGGTGGGCCACCATCTCCAGAACGCTGTGACGTAGGGATTCTCTTCCCTGTTGGGTATTGGTCTGTTGCGTCCTTGGAAATGCTCTGGCATGTTGTGTGGTGGAGAAGTGGGGTATTCACCATAACGCTCTACTTCTTTGCCCCACGTGGTGGAAAACTGTGGTGAACAGTAACTGCATTTCAAGTTGCAGGCATGGTTGAAGTTGACTTCTACGTAACGTGGAGTCCATTTGTCATCCAGAGGGTTCTTGCGGATCTCGTCGAAATCCTGCATGGCCCATGGTTCGCCTGACCTGTAGTGCCTATCACTCATCTCCCCTGTCTTTTCTATGTTCCAGCAGTAGGAACAGCCTTCGGGCTGTTTGCCCTCCAACATCTCCTTCCTCTGTTGCAGTTTCTCCGCGGTGTTGTGCAGTCCCGCTGGATTGTAGTTGAGCTTGTTTGGATTGATGTTGTGCAGTGGTGGATGATAACAACTGTTCGTTAGTCCCGTGGGCAGGTGTAGTGACGTTTGGTTCCATTTGGCCAGACACATGGTTGGCGATATCGTGGCGAGTTTTTGCTTGGCCTTGTCAGCATCAGATTTGTAATCACTTGTACTCACGGTCTTGTACTCCTCTGTTCCTGTGTTCGGGCATTGTGAATTTGAAGAAACGACTGTCTTCCGCTGTGAAATCCGCTATGGGCACGTCCAACCTCTGTTTGATGCTCTCGCCATACGCCTGGATCTCATCGTCTATGTTGTTGACATCTATTTTGCTCAAAAACACGTCTTTCATTCCATTGATGTCGCTGATGTCGTGTTGCTCATTGCTTCCTATCACTGTGTTGTAAAGTCCCATCCTGGCACCGAGGATTGCGTATTTGCCGTTCTCTACGTCTGCCCCCACCGTCATCCAGGTGCTTAACACACGGAGGTTAGGAGGCCATATCGTTTTATTGAAACCGTTGGCCGGTATTGGTTTGCCCTTGTCAAGTCCCATCTTCACGCCCTCCCTGTATCCAGCGGTAAACGCCTGGTACTTTTCTGCATTTATCACTGTGGTCGAATAGCAGTTGTGTAGGTTTTCATGCGGCACTCCCCAACAGAAATCCAACTTGTTCTCTTCGGTGTCCGCGTTTTCGTGTGTCCTCATGGTCAGACAGGTCTGCTTGGGCCATCCTACTAATCCACCATTGCCGTACACCAACCCATTCACGTTGTTTTTAGCACGCCACCTATGTACCGCTTCCGGATTACTCTTGCTCCAATCCAACGTCTCGAGCAGGAATTTTTCGTCTATGACGTTGTCACCGTCCACCGAAATAAAGAAATCAGTCTCCGCCAGTTCCGCGGCGGCCTTGTGCGCAGAATCGAACCCCACAACTCCGTCAACACGTTTGGCCCACGGCACCTTGTTTTTTAGATCTGCCCAATTCAGTTCCTTGTTGGGTTCTCTGAAACTTATGTACACGAAATCTAGATCGCTGATCCTCACACGTTTGGACCTATCTGTGTTAAATGTGTTATTCATTTCTTTTCACCTTACTCGTACTCGAGTAACCATGCCTTCCCCCCATCCACAATTCCTACGGGCCAATGTATGTCTCCATCCAAGAACACGTAACCTTTGTGTGGGCTCGATATCAACTCAGAATACTGTGTCTTTGCCTTGGGTACTTTTGGAGGTTTCACGATTACCTCTGTTTTTCCATCCGCGTAAGACAGTGTGTAGTGTTGGGTACCCCGTGACATTATCTCTAATTTCTTGTCCAGTGAGACTTCCACTTGTTTGCCTTCCACATCAACGAAATGCTTCTTGATCGGCCTGACCTTTAGATTGTCGAGTGCTTTAAAAATTTCTGACATTGATCTCCTTGTCAAAGTAGTGCCATGGCCTCGACACACGTTTCTCACCCAGGTAAACGGCGTCTCCTGTCCTGTTTGGGAATAAGAAGTTGTTTTGGTCCCTGACCCAGTTTAGATTGTTCACGCCCGGCTTATGGTGCAGGAACTTGAACCAATCATAATTTATGAGCTGTTGGTTCGTGGGGTCCAGTATCCTGTAGGCCAACGCGAACACGACATCAGTGCTTGGGTAGGTGTCATGACAGTTTATCAACATGTGCTCCTTGACTTCGTTCCACTTGTATGTGATTTGTTCCGCCAGTTCAAAGAATCTCTTTGCCCTCTCCGATCTGCGGAAGTACATCAGACCGTTGTATATGTTGGGCAAATGATTCCTCTCGAACAGAGACCTGTAGGGCGTGTGCTTGATCACCCGATCCTTGTAGTCCCTGCAGTCAACACTGAACACAATGTCATGTTGCCACAGATGGTACCACCACCAGTCCGTGTTGGTCGTCCACAGCATGTCTGCCTCGAGTTTTATCGTGTGTTCGAACGGCGTCCACCAACAGGCCTTGTGCTCGTTCGCCCATTTGATATCATGGTCTTTGGCGTCATCTTCGTCCAGGACCTGCACCACATCGACCGCTTCGTGTTCGAACTTGCTTTTCTCATCGGTGATTACACACACCTTGTTTTCACGATTCCATTTTTTTATGGACTTGGCCAATCTTATAGATAATTCCACGTAATCGGTGGTATCGTTGTTCTGGGCGAACCACAGGAATCCTTTAGACATTGGCTATCTCCTTGTTCAAGACGTGTACATCTTGGTTGACCGTGTGCATGATCTTGTCATCTCCCCGCCATGCCAGTCCGTTGGAACTGATAGACAACACCTCACAGTCAGGTGGAAGTGTGGGTAATCTCATCGGCAGAGTCTCGTATTCCATGAATCCATTTATCTGTTCCAACGCTATCGCAAAAGCGTAATCGTTGCGGAAATTCTTGCTGTAGATCCTGTAGATCTCATTGAAGTAAGGGTAATACTCCTTTACATACCTGACCATGTCGAATATCATTTTGGCTTTTTCAGTTTTCCGGAACACCAACACCGTGGCCCATACCATGTCTATCATGCTCCAACGCCTGAGATCAAAACTATTACGTCCGGTCAGGTCATAGGCCTGCTTGGATACGAGGAAATCATACTTGGTGTCCATGAATTGCCTTAGGTTGTCAGTGAATGGAAGGTAGTCTATGTCCATCACCAATGTGGTGTCATACGGAGACAGGTCATATGACATGTGCCTGTCCACGTTGCGCCATTGTTTGCCGTTCTTGGTGTTGCCCGTCTCTGGCTTGATGAACCTGTAATCCACCTGATCTAATGATCCCAGATGCTTGTGCGTGTGTCGATCGGTGACCACCGTCACGGGCAGTCTCAGATTGGACTTGACCAGTGCTACACAGCGTGTGAGTATCTTATGGTATTTGACATCTGACGTGTCAAAGCAGTAAAGTAGAACTCCCTTGGTCATCAGTCATCTCTTTTCTCAAAACTCTCAGCCAACTGGTGATACGCACCCAGCGCCTCTTGGTTCCTGGCCACCAGTATGTCCAAGAATTCACTGGCATCCTTTATCTCCACAGGGTTCTGGTTGCTGTCCAACACGAAGAAGTTGTCGTGCCTGCTTTTGAGTGTGTTTACGAGATTGATTGTCTCAGCATCTGCCCGGAATATGTGTTCGTTGTACACAACCACCATGCGCGAGTGAGCCTTCTCCAGGGCGTTGCGCTTGGCCAGTGCCCGGTCATAGGATAGTCCGGACTGTCGTTTCAGTTCCTTCAGTCGCTCGAGTTCTTTGCTGTCCATAACACTATTTTACAGTAATTATGGTGCCAGAGCAACCTGAATAAAATTATTATGATTGGGTGTTGCTTACTTCTGCGTTGGAACTGACCCTGATCGCTGAAGCCAATCCCTCGGTGTTGTTGGGGTATCCTTCAGTCAATGTCAGTGTCATGATCGGCGCCTCGTTGGGGTTGGCCGGCACACCGTCTGTGTTGCCTGCGGTGTAGGTGGTGTCCGCCGCTGGGTCTGAGGCTATCTGCTTGATGGTCATCGTGACAGCAGTTCCCACAGCCGCGTTCAGTTTGGCCTGTATCTCCAGTGTGTCTGAAGTGTAACCCGCGTTGTCAGAAGTCAGTTTCAGTATCGTGGTGTATGATGTTGTCAGGTCATGGAATCCGTTCGCCAATCCATTGGTGGTCAGTGTTTCGCCTGATCCCGATCTGGTCGAAGCATGTGCCTTGATGTCTATGTTGCCCACTGCTGTGCAGAGGTCATTGAACACAGTGTCCTTGAGGCCGTCGATCCCCGTGGTAGCCGATGGCGTGACCCTGATGTATCCGCCTGCGTTGAAGTAGTGTCTCATGGTGTCCGCAGATGCGAACGTCACTGATCTCTCAATGGTGGAAGTCGAGTTCCACGTGGCCGAGTTCGAACTGGCTCCCGCCGCCGCTGTCGATATCGCAGTGGCCGATGGTGATCCCGCCGCTACCGCGGCCGCCAGTGTGGCCAGGTCCGTCTCCAGTGCGGCCTTGATCGCAATGGTGTCACCCGCTGAAACCGATGTAGAAGTGATGCTTGAATTTGTGTGATTGGCTATGTTGTCCAGACCAGTGAACAGGCTGTTCCACTGTGATGCCTGTACCGTGTTGCCCGCAGATACCGTGGATATCGACGCTTGTCCAAGACCGTACTCTCCAGATCCTGTGCCCGCGAAATGGTTGTAACCGTACGGACTGACCGCACTGCCTACGAATGTGTTGTATTCATCATCTAATATTGTGTCACCTGCTTGATATGCCATGTTTTTTTTATTTCACTCCTATCACGCACTCTGTCAGTGCTGTTTCTTCGTTATATTTATGCTTAATCAGTCTGCCCAGGGTGTTGAAAGCGGTACATTCGTCCAGATTGGCCACCCGGGCCTCACCATTTCCAGCGGATACTACGCGATCACCTGGAGCACCCGTGCCTTTCAATTTTACCATCACACGCCCTTTGAGTGCTATCATAGGGTGCGTACTATTGTCCCCAGCCTGTGCATTCATTAAAAAAGCCGGTGATTCTGATACCACCCCAAAAACGGCATCGTCTAATTCTTTTTGGCACTTTGTGATCTCCGCGTGTCCGCCAAGGATGACCACTTCACCAACAGTCAACTCACAGTCGGCTTCGTATCTCTCGGCGAGGTCGGCGTACTGGGCCTGTGATGCCGTGGTGGACAGCACGTTGGTGCTGGGATTGTAACTCAAGTTCGTGTCCGTTTCCAGTCCCTGTGTGCCTGTCTCTCCGTCAACGAAGGTCAAATACACGGTCTCGTTGGCTGTGTTGTTGGCGCTCACAGTGACGTTTGTGGCCAGTGATGCGGTGCCTGTTAGATCTCCAATGACATCTCCTCTGAACCTGGCGGCCGCGACAGAGGTGGAGAGTTGTATGCCCTGTGCCACCGTGGCGAACCCTGCGCTTATCAGTGCGGCACCCTTGGTCTCCGTGGAACTGGGAGTGAAGGCCGCCGCCGACACCACCGCCACCACCGCGTCCGCAGTGACTAATTTCAGTATGGATTGGTTTACTCCGGTGTTGTCCTCGACTGTCTCTGATATGACCTGTGTCACTCCAGACCCTGCCACTGTAGTGGGACCTATCAAGGTCCAGGTTGCTCCTGTGTACACGTACAATTGATTGTTTCCTGTGTCAAACCACATGTCTCCCAACACAGCGTTGGTCGGTGACGTGGATGAATTGGTTGTTGAACCCACCGGTTTCCATTTTGCCCCGGTGTAGACGTTTATCTGGTTGTTGGTCTTGTCATACCACAACTGTCCCTGTTGCTTGTTAGTGGGTGCTGTGGTGTTGTTGAAATTCTCCAGGAGTTTGATCAGGTTTTCATTCAGTTTCTCACCGAATCCCGCGTATCCTTTTCCTATAAGTGTGAGGTCAGTTGTCGCTACGTCAATGGTTCCGTCCGCAAGTGTGACCAATAGTGTGCCAAATGTGTTGTTTAACTTGTATGCCATTAGTCGTTGTTAGAGGCGTTGTCCCTGACCTCTGTCAGGAAGCTAACATCTCCCACTAACTTGATCAGTATTTCTGCTAACTCTGGGTTTAGCATCTGGTCGATCTTTGCCTCTTCCTCTGCCGTCCATGCTGATTCGTAGTTTGCGTTGATGTAGTCTGCCACTTCTTGTTTTGTTGGTGTCGCCATTTAAATGTACTCCTTGTGCTTATTTATTATGCTTTTCGATCTGTTCGTCGTCGGAAATCCAGGTCAAATCCTGGGAGTATGATCCATCCAGATCACGCAGGAACGTCTTCACATTGCTCTCTGTCAGTACCATTTGATGGTATTTCTGGTATCTCTTGTGGAGTGCCTGCTCTTTTGTCGCGGTGTACACCAACTTTAGTCCTTTATCCCGGGCGAACTGCATTATACTGTCTATGCATTTCTTCAGTGCCCTGTGCACCACCCTCTGGTCTGCGTGTTTATCTGTGACTATCCATTCCATAAAACCAAACTGTGTGCCCTCTCCTATGTACAGTCCGCCAGCGCACACAGGTGTCCCTTCTTCTTCAACGATGATACCGTCAGGTGGCAGGCATTCCTTGGGCACGACACCAAACTCCCAGTCATTCCACCACTTGACCAGTGTGCTATAGTCCCTGTCCCTGTCCCAAAATCTAACTCGCATTTTTCTGTATCACGATCCTGTTTATGTTGAATGTGGATTCGAAGCAGTAATTGACCGCTTGTGCCACTTCCTTGGTTGTCAGTTTTGGCAGTGTGGTCCATAAATCCTTGGTCATCTCTGTGTCAACCACGTCTGGACACACATCATACACCGACATTGGTCTGGGCAAAAGATCCTCTTGCAACTCTGATATGTATCCTATCAGTTCTCTCTTGTCATCGCAGTACTGTTGATAATCTGCATCGTCAAAATCCTCGTCCCTTCCCTCTGGTGTGCCTGACGTGCTGGTTATCACAGCGACTTTTTTCCTGTGGTCGTGATATCTTCCATACATGCTCTTTAATAGATTTAGTTGATACCTGCCTGCGTGGGCATTGATAACGATGAGGTCACAATCCCGTACGGTATCCACTATTTTCTCTTGGTCCACAGTGATGTCATATCCATTAGACCTGCTCATCCCGATCACTCGGTATCCCTTGTCCTTGTATAATTCTGCTATGGCCCGTCCTATGCCGCGGGTGTGGCCTATGATTGCTATGCTATTTGTTTTTCCTTGACTCATACACATTCACTAGGTTCTCCAACCCCTCGAAACACTCCGAATAGTGCTGGTAATATTCCTCGAACCTTTCCTTAGTGTACTGCGATTCTTTCCAAAAGTCAATCAGAAGTGTGGTCCTTGGTTTAGGATTGTGGTTGAACCCGTTGTGTAATTGGAGTCCTGGTTGGAAAACGTATGCCTCACCGGTCTTCCAGGTCATAAGTTCCTGTTCCTTGGTGTCGAGATTCAACACCCACATGCCGCTCTGGTCGCCTCCTCCATCATCCAGGCACATCTGGTATCTCCATCCGCCCTCGTTGTCGGTGTGGTTGCCTATCTTGGTGTTGGCACCAACGGTCATTATGGCCACGTTGGTCTTGTATGGGAATTTCCTCAGTATTGAGTACAGCATTGGATAGTCATTAAACGACTGTCCCTCGTGGTCGCCTGATTGTATGCCCAGTGCCCGCCATTCACCGTGAACGTAATCCCCTGACCTGTCATCGAAGTCCTCGGGCAGTCCCCTCACGCTATCAGAGAAGTCTTCCGGATCTAGGAATGTCTTGTTGGGCTGTGAGTCGAACTCGTGTTTGATGTCTTGCCAGTGTTTGTCAAGTTGTCGGAAGCATTCGCCCTGTTGGCCGTGGTAGAAACTGTTATCAAGCATTCAGTATATTAACATTTTTACCATGAATCTGTCTATCATGATCTCGCCAATTGCTGAATATCCCCTCGCCGTGGTTGATAAGTTCTTCCTGTTCGCTCAATTCAAAGTAGTCTGTGAATTCTGTGCCATCTATCATAATTCTTCTGTGTTCTGAACCAAACACATAAACAATGTGTTCATCATCGCCTAGCGAAACTCCATGTGTGCTGTTCTCTACACGTGTCCATTTACCGTCTTCTTTGACCATGTGTGTGCCTGAAACTTTTATTCCTTTGTAGTCATACAGATTGTCTATGAGGAATTTACCTGTTGCGAATACGAATCCACCTACCGCCACCTCGTCTCGGATGTCTACTTGTTCAACAGGTTTCAGTGATCCATCCGCCATGGTGATCATTGTGCCCGCTATGAAACAGCCGCCGCCACCTGATCCTGGTGTTCCTGAACTTGTACTTCCTGTGGCATCGCCAAATCCGGCCGCCGTCTCTGTGAATGTTGACAGGGCGAATATTGCTTTCCATGTACCACCCACTTTTGTAAAGGCCGATGTTATCCTTTTCCACGCACCACTCACTTTATAATACAACGCATTTGCGATCTTCCACTCGCCGCCCACTTTGACATATCCTCGTGCATTCGTGTTGAATATGACCACTGCTTTGCCGTCTGCACCTGACCCGCTTGGTTTCCCTCCCACTGCGACTCCTGAAGTGTAATACTGTGATCCCGTGCCGCCTGGTGTGACCCCTGATCCGTTACTTTCTGTACCACCGGCCGCTAGATTGGCTCCCGAGTACCCGCCGGTTCCGCCATTGTCTCCTGAACCACCGGATCCGCCTCGACCACCTTGGTATCCTCCACCGCCGGCTCCACCGCCCGCTCCGTCTCCGCTGTGATCGGCTCCGTTCTCCCCCAGTGTGGCTGGAGAATTCGCTGTTGCTAAATTCGTGTTTATACCTGCCGTGCCGTTTGATCCTGCACCTGCACCTGCGCCACCGGCTCCACCGCCCGCGATCGCTATACCGGTGCCTCCTATCAGTACCGCTGTGGCACCTCCGCCACCGCCACCTGACCCTGAGTATGGGCTTGGGCCCGCGTTACCGCCTCGTCCTCCTGAGTATCCTGTGATGCTCTTACCGTTTGCGCCACCTGGTGCGCCGCCACCTGACGATCCACCAGCTCCGCCGCCACCCACGGCAATGTCCATTGTCTGTCCTATCTGCGCGGCTGAAATTGATATGGAAGTCGCAGTCACGTAGTGACCCGCGGCACCTGTGCCACCTGGTCCGCCCGCATCTGATCCACCGCCGCCTCCGGCTCCTCCCCAGAGGTGCACGTCAATAGAGGTCGTTCCTGGTGGTATCACCACCTGATTTAAAGTTCCTGTGTAATTGAACGTAAAGACGCTTGCCGCCATGGGATTAGGCCTCCCTTACGAACCAGAAGTCCCCGTCATTGCCATCTCCGCTTGTTGGCAGAGAAGTAGAAACAGTCTTCTCCGAACCACCCCATTGGTCTCCAAAGGTGGCAACCTGTGCTATGGTCGGCACTGTTGATCTAGAATCTGTTGTTGTGATAGCCGAACCTGGTGTTGCTACGGTCAATGAATCTAAAGTCAATCCACCTGTTGATGATGACTTCAGTGTAGTAGAGTGATTCGCCGCACCATCATCTGTGGTGTCCGCCAATCTTATAATCTGTGAGTAAGTGGCGTTCTCTCCGGCCTCCCAGTAGTTGCCTGTCACATTATATTTCAATCTTGCGTCGTCGGTGTCTGATGTTTCCACTATAATTCCTGAATCTGTTTCGGAATTGCCTGTGTTTAATTTAATGAAAGCGTCATTTACTATGTTGATTTCACTCGAACTGTTCTCAAACTCTCCTGTGATTGTCAAGTTACCTGTGACTGTTACATCACCTGTTAATCCTATCGCCCCTGTGGCGCCTGTGAAGGACAACGGAGTCTTAGTCACACCGCCATCATTGATCGTGAAACTTAAATCTTTATCCTGTGAAGTCTGTGCTATTGTGACATTGTTGCTTGTCACTGTGATCGATAACTCTTGTGCGTCTCCAACAACTAATCCTCCATCCGAATCTATTGTCAGTGACCCGGCAGTGGTGTCCGCGGCGTCCGCCCTAAGGAAGTTGCCTCCAGCAATAAGTGACGCTGATGAATTTGTGGTTGAACTGACGTCGACGAATGTGGCCTGTGTGTTGGTTCCTTCGAACACTGCTCCCAGTGTTGAATTGAGTGTGAGTCCTGCTTTTATCTCTGCGAATCCCGTCTGTGTGGCAGTTGGTGTGAACGTTTCCTTGGAAAGTATAGCCACCCTGGTGTTGCCCACGTACATGGAAGAAACAACCTTGTTGCCTCCTGAGCTGGCCAGTGTCTCGATCTTCCATCCTGACAGTGTCTGACCTGATGTGTAGACCGGTCCCACCAATTGCCATGCCGTGCCCGTGTAGGCATAGACCTGGTCGTCGTCCGTGTCCAACCAAAGGTCTCCTGTTGACGGTGATGTTGGCTGTGCTGAACTGGCTTTCGCTCCACCTGTGGGTTTGAAACTGGTTCCGTCATAAACTTTTATCTGATTTGTCGTGGTGTCGAACCACAGTTCACCCCTAAGTGGTGCTGTGGGTGCCGATGTTGAAGCGGCGTTCTCTAATAGTTTGACTAGGTTCTCATTGAGACCCTCACCAAAACCCGAATATGATTTACCAAACAACTGCAACGAAGTGGTGTTGTCCACCGTTCCGTCTGTGATCGTTGTTACTACCGTTCCGTCTGTTTTGTTTATTGTGTACGCCATTTGTGTGTATTTAGCACCTTCCCACCACTATATTAATTGTGCCTATTTCCTCGGAATCATAGTCCTCTAAGGCTTTTCCTATGACTTCTCCAACCTGTGGGTCGTGTGTCTTTTTTGCTACCCCATGGTGCGTTGGGTGTGACGACAACATGTCACCCTTGTTGATGTGTCCCACTACCTTACATTTTACCTTGCCCATCAACGCTACAGGCAAGCCTGTCGCTCCTGCATTCATCAAGTAGGCTGGATTCTCACTGATAACTCCCGCGATCCTTGTGTCATTGCCTTCCTTGGAGATCGTAATTTCCTTATCGCCACCAAATATCACAACAGTTCCCACTTCATACTCGGCATCTGATTCGTAGATCTCAGCCAAGTCAGCGTACTGCGCCGAACTCGCTGTCGTGGTCAGCACGTTGGTACTGGGATTGTAGGTCAGTCCAGTGTCGGTCTCGATGCCCTGTGTGCCTGTGGCACCGTCAACGAACGTGAGGTACACGGTCTCGTTGGTGGAGTTGTTGGCGCTCACAGTGACGTTGGTTGCCTCTGTCGCCGTGTCCGCATTGCCTGTAACATCACCTATCAATGCTCCTTCCAACACGTTTGTCGATGAATTCAACGTGATGCCGGTGCGAATTGTTGTGAAACCTGATATGGTGCTCTTGGGTGTGAATGAGTTGTCTGAAATTATGGCTATGAGCGTGTCATCGTTGTACCATTTTGTTATGTTCCTAGAGACATCGCCCGAATCTAAAATGGTCTCATAAACAAAACCATTTGTGGTACCTGTTGATGATGGCGGACCCACTAGTATCGAACTGCTTCCGTTATAGAAGTACAGTTGTCCTGTATCTGAATCGATCCAAAGGTCTCCTTGATTTATGGCGCTGGGTTCGGTTGCCTGGTATGGTACGTTTCCGCCCGATGGGATGAAGTCAGCGCCTGTGTAAACCTTGAGCCTGTTGTTGGCGCTGTCAAACCATAGTTGTCCTTTAATGGGTTTAGTGGGCGCCGTGCTGTTGGAAAAGTTTTCTAGAAGATGTAGGAAGTTCTCCGCTATGGATTCCCCGTAACCTGCGTACCCCTTTCCTATGAAACTGAGATCAGTCTGCGTGTTTATCACACCATCCTGTACCGTGTACTGGTTTGGTGATTCTGAATTGTTAGTCTTGTTTACCGTGTAGGGCATTAGTATCCTGTGTTAGCACCTGAAGTCGTTCCGCTGACTGTGTTCGATGTTGACAGTGCAGTCGAGCTGGTCTCAGTAAATGTTGTTAAACTTTGAATCCTTAGAGTGTAATCAATCTGTATCAACCTGTTCAATGACTTCTGTACAGGATGGAATATCACGTGTGTTAGTAATTTGTTCGTTGAACCATTTTCCGTTCCTTCCCAACTCTTGAGTCCTAATTCATCGAACACGTAATCGCCATTGAAATCCGTGGTGTTGTCAAATGCGGCCTGTCCGGTGGGCTCACCATAGTCCAGTGTACAGGTGCACACGATGTCAGTGTACTTGTTACCGGCGGTGTGTCTGATCTCCATCTTGTTCCTGGTCGTGTCCTTGTTGGTTGCTGAGTTGTCGTCTATCACTTTGTAGTACGTCTGATTGTATAGACTAGCATTGGTTCCTGTGGAATTTGGGGTAAGGTATGTAATGACACCCGTTGGGTCAACGCTGGTTCCGCCGTTGCCAAATGCCATCTCGTGGACGAAACCTGTTGTTTTGTTTGCTAAGCTGTTTGCCAGTGCCTGTGACATGTTCTCGTAGTGTATGGCGTTTCTTTTGTCAACTATGACCTCGCCCGTCTCTGGGTCGAAGATCTTGATGTGTCCTGTCATCATGACACCCGTGTTGTCCTGTGGCTTCTTTTGTTCCTGCTTTTTAGATTCTTGTGATTTGTCTTGCTGTGTCATCTAGTGTATTTATTCAGGTGCATTTGTGGGCTCACTCGCTATGAATTGAGCTGGTTGAGTCGTAGAAGCCTGTAATCCCTTGCCGTCCGCTGGATTACCATCTGCGCCCGTGTACCAGACCTGTCCTTTCTTGTGTAATATCTTGATCTGCGTGCCCGAAGCGGGTGCGGCGCTCAACGTAACTGCCGTTGTGCTTCCGTCCACAGAGTAGTTTATGGTTGACCCATCCTCGCTGGTGAGCAACAATCGTTGGCCACCAATGAATATGTCTAACTCTCCAGCGTTGGATGGTGTTTGTGATAGTGCGAACGTCACAGTACTACCATCACCAGTGAAGGTGTTGGTGTACACTGTGTCCGCGTAAGGGACGGTTTGAGTACCAGACGCGTCTACCACTTCTGTGCCTGATCCGTGCTCCTTAATTCCTGTTCCTAAAGTTCCACGCCTTAGTTGTCCCAGCGTGTTGCCTGATTTAGTGAAGTATTCTATTCTTTCCTTGTCTATGAAGATAACGCCCGGCGTGTTGCTGGCTATGTCTGGTGTTCCCAGCACTGAACCGTCTTCCACTGTAATGGTTTGTGTGCCTTCGATCATGTCGATGGTCAATTTAGTCGTCGCCGTCTTACTGATGCGTTTGTAGAAGGTCCTGTTCAGCATGTCCTTGAATATCCTGAATCCCGTGGCACCCACCGCTGACTCCAGTGCGAAGTACATCACGTCAATCCTGTCCGACGCAGTTATAGTTTTTCCTGTAATTGTCAGTGTTGTGTCTGACACGGTGTAGTCGTACTGCTGTGTCAACTGTTCACCGTTCAGCCACACGTAGGTGTATGTGGCGTTGAGTGGGGCGAATCTCAAGGCGAACACACCTCCCGGTCTGCCCTCCAGCACCTCACGCCTCTGTTTCATTCCCAGTGCGTTGTTGAATGTTGTGACCGATATGACGTCTCCTGCGGTCAATGAGTATGGTGAAGTTATGGCACTTGGTTTCAAGATTATGTCCGTGCCCTCGTTGTAGTAGTGATTGTCCACCAGCGTTGATATGCAGATCACGTCAGTGGCCGTTGGCACGGCACCTGACACGAATTCAACGTTCTGGTTTCCAATGTCCACAGTGTAATCAGTGTTGAGATCTTTCTTGGTTCCGTTGACGTATACTTCCACTTGTGCGGCAGATGTGATTGTCTTGGCAGGATCAACCGTTGACCCATCTCCCAGACCAGATGCCACACCGTAGGTGTATGTGCTACCATCGCCCAGGTAGTATGTGTTGTCTGGACCTCGCAACATCCTGCCGTTGACTTCCACCATTGTGAGACCAGAGAATGGTCCTATCGCTCCCGGTGGGTATGTCAGCGTGTGCCTGTTTGTTGATCCATCATAGGTGATTGTGTCATTCCTGATCGAAGCATAACTCCTAGTGGAGGTGGTGGATTTGTTGAAGCCTGCGATCTGTATGTACTCACCGGAGGCCGGTGCTGTAGTGAATGTCACAGTGATCGTGTTTGCCGTGGTTGTGGTGGTGTAGGCGGTTGTTGGCACTCCGTCTATGGTTATGTACATGTCGCTCGAAGTTGAGTCTAGATTGAACTCTCCCCTCGTAGATGTCGTGAACACAGCAGTTGACCCATCACCTGTGAACGTGTCGAGAACCCTGTAGTTCTCACCGGATATCGCGAACACTTTAGTTGATATAACGGACAGCGCCGCGGGTGCCGTGGTGAACGTTATGGTCTTATTGGCAACATCAACAGTGTAGTCCGTGGTCAGTTTCTTTATAACACCGTCTACGGTTACCGTCACTGATCCCAGTGTGCCTGGGAAGTCTCCTATGGCGTACTCAGTGGTGTTGCCGTCACCCCTGTAGTTCTTCTCTGTGATGAAAGGCACACCCGACTCAGGTGACGTGTAGACCTTTATGTCCAAGGTGTCGAACAGTTGTCCCGGCACCGTCTCCTCTGGTGCGTAACTGGTGTCTGGGTTGACGAAGTCGTCACCCTCCAAGATGATGTCGCTTGGCGCGTAGCCCAGCGCTGATCCAAACAGTCCGCCCTGTATGATGCTCTCCAGTGTCCTGTCGTCCGTTGGCGTGAGAACTCCGTCGTCATCGAAAGGTATGAATTCCACCAACGCGTTGGCGTCTGGGGTCTCGCTGATAGTGAATGCTGTGGTCGACCCGTCACCCCTTATTACGTCATCCAGTTTCCTCCTAGTGCTGTCGTCTGCCGTGATGTAGACCTGGTAAACGTCTGACGTGGACGGTGCTGTGTCAAAAGTGTATGTGGCTGTTGAGCCGTCCGCCCTGAAAGCCTTGACCCTTGAATCTCCGTAGTTGTCCCATGGGAAGTCGTACCATCCTGACCTGTCCCAACCCTGTTCCTGTGAGAACAGCAGTCCTGTTACCATAGTGCCACCATAATCGACACCGGTCATGACCTGGTCCAGCTCGTTGCCTGGCATGCCAGAACCTGGTGTGTAGAAACCCTTGGTCCTGTCCGCCGCGGTCAAACCTGTCTCATCTCCGTATACCTTGTAGACATCTCCGATGTTGTCGTCGAAGTCGGTGGTCGATGTGAAAGCACTCGTGGCCTTGTATAATTCGTTGTTGTATCTGATCAAGTCGTTGTAGGCATATGCCGTTGATGCGGTCCAATCTTGTACCCTAGATGTGCTGGAAACCCTATCAAATTTAATGGTTGTGTCGAAATCTCTCACAAGGTCATTGTTGAGATTAGCATAGGCTTTGGCCGTGTCTGCGGGAGTTGATCCGTCTGTTCTCCCTCCGGTTATCACAACAGTCGGAGTTGTGGTGTAGTTTGCTCCAATTCCAGTAACAGTAATTCTGGTCACAGCGCCGTTCTGGATAGTCGCTGTGGCAGTGGCCGCCGTAGTATTTGGTGTGATGTACATCTTGAATGCAGTTGATTTAGTGCCCTGTGCTTCGCTTACCGATGCCGTTGGTCCATAGAACGTTCCAGAGTATCCATCGAATGTGTAGGAATTGGTCGCACCAGATCCACCATTCTGCGAGTCATATATCTCTGCCTGCTTCTCGCTGGTGAACAACGGGTAGTAGTATCCAAACCATCCACTGGTCGCACCCGATGAACTTGTGGCCTGTATCTGGAAAGGACCAGTGGATCCCACAGTGCCTCCAAGTATCGTGACTGTTGGTGTGGTCTGATAACCAGACCCTCCGTGTGTGACAGTGATTGACTGCACATATTTCTTATGGTAGTCGTACCACATCTGCCATGGCAACTGCGTGAGTTTGTCAGTGTCAGAGGAAACATTCAGTGATCTTATCTTACCTGTTGTGTCGTCATAAAACGCAGGATTATCAAAATCAGTGAACAGGCCATCCTGGGTGTCAGTGCCCGTGTATCCAAGTTTGTAGTCTCTGATCTTGCTGTGGAAAGGTTTGACCTCATTGATGTATTCCTCTATCCACGTGTCTACTCCCGTGGTGTATGATTTTCTCTGATCAAGTGGTCTTACACTGTTTTTCGCACTTATGAAACTGGTCTTGAACATCCAATCAACATAGGTCTGTTCTGACAACACACGTCTAAGTCCAGTGAAGAACAGTGTGTTGTACTCTACCGCTAAATCATTGATGAACAGATCGTCTCTGAGCGCTGTCAGGACTTTCCTGGTCTCAATTCTAGGTTCCTGGTCAAACCTGTTGTCGTCGAACGTATCCTCACCCGCGAAACCAGTTGCGTCCTGGCTATAATCATACAGTTTGGTGCTCAATCTTATTGTGCCATTTTCTGTTCCGACCAACTCCCACCCCGATGCTGTCCTCATAAACAGTTTCCAACCACCGGTATCCGCGCTGGTGACTTTGACATGTGATCCTATCGGCAATTCTAGTGACTCTAGCTCATACTGAAAAGTCACCTGCTTGTCTATCACGGTGTTCTCATCATGCACCATGTCACCGTCTGTTTTGTACCAATCAGTGTAATTCCAGTAGCTAGATGTGTTGTAGGTCTGTATCCTGGTCCTAGTGAACTCCGTACCGTCCCATTGATATATCGACCAGAAGCCGTTGGCGGTCTCGTCTGACCTAACCAGGTAGTTGACGGTGCCTGAAAGGTCAGCGGTGTTGACATATGTCAGTTCGGCGTATGTGTCCACTGACGCGTCCCATTCGCCACTGCCCACAGTTGGTTCTGGCTCTTTTGAATCTAGGTTTGTGAGATTTATCTGTCCAACCAGTTGGTTGCGTTTCAGCACCAGGTTGGCATAGTCTATGATCTCTTTAAGCGCTCCGAATCTATCAACGTACCAACTCTGCCTAGGCCTAATGTTGTTACCGTAACGCTGGTTGACGGGTAGTGTGATGTCAGGGACCAAGTCACCAGATTCGTTGGAACCTATGAGTGAGTCCCACCATCTTTGTTCTATCTGCGTGCCGGGCCTGTACTCTTTGTCCCCTTCTCTCGCCAGTTTCCAGACACTGTGCGCATCTCCATCGAAGTCGTTGGTCCTGATGTCAACGTTGAGCACTATGTCGTCGTTGCTAAGATCATCGACGTTGTTGATCAATAATTTGTTGGTGTCCGTCACCGAATAGTATTTTTTGTCAAACCTCTCCGGGTTGGCTATCATGTTGGCGACCAAAGCGGTGGAATTTTTCCTACTTACAACACCGTTTACCGGCACCGTGGCTTTGTTCCTTACCCAGTAGTAGTAGAAGTTTACAAATCTATCTAGCCTAGAATTGTACTTCTGCACCACTGTGTATGTCGAATCGTCGCCGTATGCGGCTGTGCCTGATATGCCTTCTGATGCACCTTGTGGTGTGCCGGACCTTGTGTTCCATTGGCTTGGCAGTAACGTAGATTCCGTCCATTCGTACACATCTATGCTCGATCCTGGGAAAGTTTTACCCCAATTGTTTGTCTTGTATTCCTGGCTGTCCTGCTCGTACCAGATCCACTTGACCGTGCTTAGGTCCCACCAAGTTTCTCCAACATGGTCATCAGTCCATGCTGTCTTGGAATTGGAAACAGGACCGAAGTTGTAAGTGGCCGGATCCCATGTGGTCTTGATGTTGATCTCTCTATCTGCCAAACCAAGTATCCTGCCCTTGATCGGATCGTAGAGATCATAGTAGTCTCGTATCTGCTTGGTCTTTCTGTTGAAGTCAAACACCTTGCCCAGTTTGTCGACATCTACCAATGCTTCTTCGGTGACCAAATTCTTCCAGGCATATTCTCCCCTCACTGTAAGGTCATACCAGGCCACAGTTCCATCATTGGACACACGTGTGCTTCCGTCTGCAGTGGTGTTGCCATCGTCGGCCGGAGCGCCAACGAACACTGCGTCATCTATCATGCACAGACCACGTGCAAAATCATCATTTGACGTGACACTGTCAAAGTTTAACCTGTCATCCACAACGAACCTAGTGTTGTACACAGTGGCCGTGTATGCCGCACCTGAATCTGTGTTTAGGTCCACTATAGTGGTGTCCTGTAAGTCAAATGTGGTTTCACCTGAATCAAATTTCATCTCCCTGGCGTTCGCAAACTTCTCAGCACCTATCACTATCCTCGTGCCGGACTGGTTTATGTCTAGTGTAGTTCCGAATTTCATGTTGTCTTGTGTGTCTGGTGCCGTTATGGTCTGCTGTAATGTGTAGGTGTTTGTAGACCCGTCTGCGTTCCATTTGTAGTAGTATATCGCGCCGCCGTCTGTCTGTTCCGCTCCATCAACCCCAGGTGCACCTATGATCAACGTTGCACCGTCCTTGCTCATCGCAACGGATTCACCGAAAGCGGTGTTGATGCTTGATCCATCACTGTCTACGCCCGTGATTGTTTGAACCAGTGTGAATGAATTCTGTGTGCTTCCGTCATTGCTCTGTGATGTCCTAACGAATATCTCCACCTTACCAGCATTGCCTGGAGCCACTGAGCTGACTGCGAGTATGTCGCCATTGTCGTTGGCGGCGATCCTGTGGCCGAACCTCTGTCCAGATCCCCCGTCGGGTGCTTCCAGTGTGTAATCTTGTGTCCAGGTGTCGTAAGTGGAACCGTCGAGTCCTACCCCCCATGTGTAAAGGTAAACACGTCCCGTGTCGTTGTCGTGTCCTGGCGCCGATACGAAAAGGTATTTCTGTGCCGTTTGCCTTGTGCTTAGTAATGTGGGCTCTGCAATCTTGTGGGCCCAACCAAAATTCTGTGATGCAAGGTCGACCGGTGAAGTCAGTGTGCTCAGTATTCCGTATTTGAATGTGTCTGGATCCCAGACATAAATTTTGACCAACCCAGCATCTGAAAATCTTGTGCTTCCATCAGAGCCAAGTGCGTTTGTGTAAGGCGCTCCCGCCACAACGAAGTTCTCGTCTGTGCTGATGGACAATGACTCTCCCAACCTGCTGGTGTTGTCGTCGCCCTCCGTCATAGTGCCTATGGATTGTGAAGTGAACAGTGTGCCCGGGTCATGTGACTGTCTGAACAGGAAGTGTAGCTCTCCTTGGTTCTTGCCCGGGGCAGATATAACGAGCGTCCTGCCGTCGTTCCTCGCCACTATCCTGTGTCCAAACTCTTGGTCAGCGGTGGCCGTGTCAGGTGACAGAATGAGGCCATCTGTGTAGGGGTCCTGCTTCTCGTACACTCGCCACAGTCCTGTACTGTCCGCGTCCGCGAAAACCTTGTCTCCCTCTCGGCCTATTGCGTCGTCCTTGTCGGTGTAATCCGAGTAGCTCAGCCTATCATTGACGTTGTCCATTGATGACAGCCTAACGGACACAAACTTGTAGATGTTGCCGTAACTGTCCGCAGTCGAACCGTCTTCCAGTGTGGGTATGAACGCCGTGTTGCCCGAGTAGTCTATTATGACCGTCTTGTGGTCTGGTGTGCTGGCGACCTGGTACACCGCGTTGAGTGTTGGTTCCTCGCTGTTGCTGATAGCGAAGAAGTCGGCCTCCGCCGTTGGTGAGGCTCCAGACAGACCGTGTGATCCGGTGAACGTTATCTCCAACTGTGATGCGTTGTTTATGGTGCGCAGTGTGGCTATCTTGAAGTCGGCCACCGTCAATCTGAACACGTCCCAGTCCCTGTTGGACTTGTTGGCCACCCAAATCAGATCATTGGCCGTAACTGCGTTGACGTCAAGGTTGAACAGGTCCGTGATATTGAATGCGGTGTGCTGTACCTGTCGCAGTTGTGGATATCCTGCGGTCTTGTAAACCTGTGCGGTGTCCCTATCCACGCCCGGTTTTGTGTAATCCAATCTACTGAACGTGGAGGCCGCTGTGTATTCCACTGGTCTATTGTACAGCTCATCTTTGGCTATGTACTCGGATCTAGCGTATTGGACACTATCGTTGCTGGAGTCGTACAGCTCTATACTCTGTGGATCGGCGTTTATCTCGTCATCTCGTAATGTGATCTGAATGCTCTCCGTCGAGTCCGTGTTTCCGAACCTACCAGTCCTTATCATCCATTCCGGATACAGTTGCAGGTCAATATCAGAATTTTCGTACCTGGCCTTCAGTATCTTGTCAATGGCATTCTTAGTTCCCTTTTCCCGTATGTAGCCCTGATAGAACTTGTACTGTGACACGTCGTTCACGAATAGGTTCTCGAGGTAGTCCCTGCTCTGGTACCCTATCAACCTCTGTGCCAACTGTTGCTGTGACTCATCGAAGTTGTTGGACTCTAGGTTATAGAAATCATTGAACTGGGCAATCTTGTAGTCGAAGTTGGGTATCAGTTGTGGTGCTGGTTTTTCTGCCTTGATCGTCCAGTTTGTTGCATCAAACACCGAACCCGAATTATGGTTCACCTTCGCCACGTAGAACTTGCCTTGGTGCTCAATCGAATCTCCCAACCTGTAGTCAGTGTGGGCCAACCAGTAAGTGACCTGTGCGGCGTCGAACACGAATCCCGGTGCGTAGTAGTCGCCGTTCCATCCCGCGGTCTTCCAACCCACCAACTTGAGTCTGGGTTGCCTGAAGCCAGTGAATGGATCATATATTATATCTGAGAACACAGTGGTGTTGTCAAACAACAGTATGTGTTCTTTCTGCACTGTGTTTAGAGCTATGTTATACAGTCCCACATCCGCTGACTTGATCGCCAGCTCAAACGTCTTGCCTATGCGCTTGGTTGATATCTCCCTGATGTCTATCTTCCTTCCGCCCGCATCCAACAGTGAGTAATCTCCCGCCAGGTTCCTCAATCTTCCAACTATGCTGTTGTCTGTGTCCAGTTCAAAACCATCCGCGGCCGGTGAAACTGTCACGGCAGATCCTGGTGTCCACTCCTGTGTTGTCCAGAACAGGAACTCCCTGACTGCATTGGCCCAGTTGAGCGTTTCTTTTAGTTCATTCGAGAACTTGTTGAACTTGAATCCTTGACCTTCTAACCAGTGACCATACCCGAATAGGAAGTCCGCAACGTCTTGTATAGTGTCAAAAACATATCCGTACGGTATGGTCTGCACTGTCTCTTGGTAGGCGTTGTATTGTGCCACCGTCTGTGATCCTGTAACGGACACTGCCTTGGATGTTGTGGTTTTAACTGGATAGTTGAACTTGAAATAAGGTTTGGTGGTCGAATACCCCAAGACCTTGTAACCACCCAGGAGCGTTGAACCATCCTGGCTGACGTCTGTGTTCTTCTCTATCAGCACTCCAGAGTACTGGAAGCTGTCCACTGGGTTAGAGGTCCTAAATAGTATCTTGTAGTTCTCATCAGGTATGAATTTGGATCCTGACGTCGATCCTGGAGATACCGAATCCGTCAACACCTTGATGTTGTCCTTATCGGTGAAGCCACCCAGTTTGTAGGCCAGTTGTACCGAAAGAGCCTTCATCTTGTCATAGTAGAAAGTCTTTGGATCTTGGTTCTTGGATATCAAGTGATTGACCACGAAGGGTTGATAGCCAGCAGTCTGGTATCTGGTGGTTATACCGGTGTTGTTGTCAGTTTCCGTCTCTAGGTGGTACTTGGCTGTGGACAGAGTCTTCCTAATACCCGTAAGTGTGTAAATCTGGTTGCCCGCTGTGTTTGTGGTCAGGCGTGATGGATCAAACAGATTGCTGAAGAATTTTGCGGGTTTGGTCAGAGCAACTGTCTTCATAACCGTGAATGGATACGCACTAGATCTCCTCCAGGCGGTCTCTGCTGGTGCTTGGTCTCCAAACTTCCAGGCCGCCTGTCTGCCCGGTATGTCAAAGTTATCGATCAGTCCTGCCGCTATGGGATCCAATAGGTTCCCCGACGCGTCCACGGGTAGATAACTCCTGATCTCTGGTTTACCGTATCTCCCTGGTTCCGTGGCTATCCTGTTCCATAAAACATCATTACCTGACGTGTAGGGTGCAGTGCCGTATGTGGCTTCCCAATCTGAAGGTTTTTCTGAATGACCCAACATCTCCCATGGTCTCACATGTGGTGCGTCTGTGTCATAGAAATACTTGTATATTGCCCTCCAGTGTCCTGGTAGTCTCTCGCCGGTAAGCCTATCGGTGGAGTTTGCGTAGTTGTAAGTGAAGGGTGATCCCTCTGAGAAAGTTGTGTTGTTGATGTACTGAACGTTGTTCCTTCCTGCCCAAACATAGAAGTCCGGCGACATCACGCTTTCTATCTCGCCACGTGAGTAATCTGTGGCAGTGAAGGCACTTGGAAGCACATCGTGTAGGTCCACGTATGTGGCATCATATTCGGTTTTGAGATTGTTATAGATCCTCTTTTCCAGTTCCAATATGAGATCATCTCGCTCGTCGCCGTATGCCTTTATTATTGAACCATCATGCTTCCTGATCACCGTGGTGTCGTTGAGGTATGTGTCGTCCGTGAACAACTCGGGCTTGAATTTTGGATACATTCCCATCTTGGTCGGGGTCACAGGCATGAAACTGCCCGTAGTGTCTCCGTAGTCTTTTATGACGATTTTGTCTCCTTCTGCGAGAGTGGTCAATATCGTGATACTGTCATCTGTGGTGCTGAACGTGTAGTCTGTGCCCACCAGCAACTGCTCGTCATTCAAGTACACGTAGACAGCACGGTTACTCGGTGTGGTTATGTCATGCTGTGAGTCTATGGCGTATTCGGTCTGTGAAACACCCTGCACTGTGTATGATCTTGTTGAAACATTTTCTCCCCATCCTACCATGTCCTCGTAGAAGAATGGGAAAGACGAGTTACGACCTTTTGTGATATTAGATATAATCTCATCAACCCTGTCTGCGGCCACACCTTCGTAGGCGGTGCCCATAGCGTGGGTAAGGAACGCGTTATACCATTTCTCGTACTCCTGGTTCACGTAATCCACGGAGGTGATGACATTGGTGTCTTGGTCTATGAGGCCAAACACAGCAGGAAGAAGTGGTCCCTCATGCTGGTGTATTGTACCTCCCTTCAACCTCGCATCGGGCTTATCCCTGAGGTTAGACACACCCGGTATTGCTCCTGTGATATCTTGGTTCTTGTCGAAAATGTCTCTGACGTGATCTAAAACCTGTCCCAGCGTGAAAGTTCCCAACTGTTGGTTGAGGCTGTTGGTGGCTAGGTTCTCCGGCACTTCGTATATGCCCTTTCCTGTCACTTTTGTGGCGGTGCTGTAGGTTGCCAACCTTAGTTGATCATTTACCGCGAGCTCATTGACGAACCTCACGTACCTGTTGGTCGTGCCATCGACTAGTGTGTAGTCAGTGCCCTGCGTCATCCTGTTGCCGTTCACAGACACGGATACCTCTAGGTCAGTCAGCGCGGCGGAATTCTCGTAAACGTCTATGGGAAACAATCTCTTCTCCGTGTCGTCCACTATGCGGGTCCTTATCACCCTCTGTCGACTCTCGTTGGTCCTCTGTATCCATGCACTGCGTGAGTTGTGAGTCTGCCTGCCCGTGGTGTAGTGCAGGTGTCCCTCCGCCAGTTTCTTGGTCACGGTCCTTGAACCACTCTTGTAGGTGAACGTGCCTGAAGTGTGGTCTGACTCGAAAACTATGTCCCCCACGTTGTTGATGGTGTTGTACTTGACCCTTATGCCAAGCTCTGTGTCCACTGTTGCAGTGTCACTTGTGGCATATTTGAACACTGTGGCTCCCTGGAATGAGCTGTTAGGATACGTTGTCTCGTCATCAAAGGGGGTGTGGTCGTTGTCCCACATTCCGAACAGAGGCTGTTGATTGACTCCGTTCTTCTGCTGTGCTTCGGTCCAGGCCTCCGCATTACCATCGTAAAAAAACGTCTTGCCCTGGTTTACTGTGCCAAACTCTATGAACACGCTTTCCTTGTCTGCTGGCGTGGCGTCGGTCGCCTGGGTGAGTGCTATCTTCTGTGTGGAGTCTCCCGCGGTCACGAAACTGACGTCGTAGATCTTGTTGCGCACTATGGGGTCCGTGTCCACGGCGAATATCACCCGCATGCCGTCCGCCAGTGCTATTCCATCTATGATGTAGCCTCCAGCGTTGACCACCGTGCTGAAAGCATCTGTGGTGATGGTGTCATACAGCGTCACCGAACTCTTGGCCACTGTGCCGTGGTTGTAAAGTGCCAGTCCCGAATCAAATTCTATTATGGGCCTTTTCGCCCTAGCATCCTCGTCCAACACCGGGGTGAACCCACCTATCCTGGCGGTCTCGTCTATCACGCTCCTGTGGAACCATCTGTTGTATCTGGACCAGGCGTTTTGATCTTGGCTGTCACGCTTGATGGTTATGTAGTCCTTGACGTCTGGTGTGTAGTAGGCCAAGGCGTAAGGACGGGTGTCATAGGCCACTGAATCATACAGTATGGTGGTCTCTGTCGCGTAACTGGCGGGAGTGATCAGGTCCTGCACGTCAGTGAGTGTGATTGCGTCTCCCACTCCCTCCACGTAGTATTCCTTGCCCTGGTACGCTGTAGGCACCAGACTGCTTGTGAATTTTATCTTCATCCCATTCGAGAGATCTAAAGTCCTCAGACTGTAATTTTTTACTCCTATTATGTCATTTTCAACATCTATTGCTGTCGTGACGTCAGCGTCCTTGATCTGTAGTATTCCATACATGGCGTCATGGTTTCCACACTGGTAGTACAGCGTGTCTGGCGCACCTGTGGTGGGCACAGTGAATGTGACCACGCCTTCGTCCGCGCCATTGTTAGTGACACCCGTTGAATAGATTGTTGAGGTTGATCCGTCCTCTGCCACCTTGCTCTTGTAGGGCTCCGTCATGATCCAGAATGGATGTCCCTTGGCGTTGACGTTGAATTTGTAGGTGTTGCCCCTGTACAGTGTCAGGATGGGATTGTTCTCGTTCTCTCTGTGTCTGAACTCATATGCAGATTGTCCCACGTTGGTCACTGTGTACTCCGCCACCGCGCTTGGCCCCACCGAGTCGATCTCGATAGATGATGGTCCTTCCGGTATCCAGTAGTACTCCCTGTAGTTGACCAACTTGTCATAATCGATGGCTGGATTCCAACTGTAAACCACTTCCTTGTTGAGACGATCGTGGTTGTCGATCTTCCCGCCCAGGTATTTGATCTGATTGATGTAATCATCATATGTGCCGGTGAATTTGACCTGGTCCTCTGGATTCACAGATGTGGTGTCCCTGTCGGTGTAGGTCACGGCAGGTTCCAACTGGTACGCGAAACGGTCCCTGTTGGTTGCGGGAATGTATCTGTCGTTGATTTCCCTGGTATAGGCGTCCTGCCTGCCTATGAAACCATCTAATCTCTCCAGTTCGCCCTTCTGAACTAGTGGGTCTAGTGTGCTGGCCAGAAATCGCTGGTTGGTGTCCGTCCTGTAGAATGCCGGAAGGTGCTGTACCGTCCTGCGATACTCGTTAGTGCCCTGTTGCACAACCTCGTTATTCGTTAATGCGTTTGTGGGATTGTCGGCCATTAGTAACCTGCCCCACTACTGCCGGTCGTTGAACCGGAACCTGTTGTAGTAGAGCCTGATACCGCTGATCCTGTGGTGGTGTTGGTAGTGGCAGTTGATGTGGATGTGACAACAGTGCCAGAGGCCGCCAATTGGTTGGCTCCCAGTGCACTAATGATTGTGACATCATCAACGGTGGCCCCACTGATGAAAATCTCGTCTGCCGCCGAGTCTATCTGGAACAAGGACCCAAAACCCTGTCCCGACTGGTTTGGAACTATGACTGCGGTCAGTAGGTCCGGTGCCAGCTGGTTGTGTATGTAGGCGGCAAGTTCCGTGAAGTAAAAAGTATCTCCGAAATCCCAGTTGTCCAATGCGAAGAATTCGTTTATGGCGGCTATTACCCTGGTCTTGATAACAGAATCCGTGACATTGGTTTTAGGATTTTTGACTACCTTGAACGTGGCCTGCAGTTCCTCGTCGGCTTGTGTCCCGAACAATATCTTGTATTTGACCGGATGGTATATTATCTGGTCAGAAAGTGATTTGAGTGGATTCAACACGCCTGAATAGTTTATCCTCAACTGGTCCTGTGTAGAAGTTGCTGGTTTCGTGCCACCATCCTGTAGCCATATCCTGAATAGGTTATCGTATGTCCTCTCCAGAAGATAAATGTCCACGATGTTGCTGACGCTTGGGTCTATACGAGTCTCCTGTCCTGCGAAATGCTTGTATTGGAAACTGATCGAGCTCCTGCCGCGCCTTGCTATGTAATCTGTTGTAGTGGAAAGAGTATTGGTTGTGGCGCTGTATACTTTTATCACATCCTCGTCTGAGGCGTAGAAGTAGAACAACTGTCCGTCCGTGTAGGTGGCAGTGTTTAGGTCGATGTCCGTTTCGTTCTCAGTGACCACGAAGTTTGTGGCGGCGTATGGTCTGAATCTCTCAATGTTGTCGTAGGAAGTGTACTTCTCAAAGAACACGAACTTGGTGCTCTCGGACAGCGTGGGTTCCACCACTATGTCAAATATGTCAGGGTTGTCGACCACTCCGTCATCGTCGTCATCATAGAATCCCACTTTGACCTTCCTGTTGTCCTGGAAGCCGTCCGCTTCTGTGACGGTGTCCACCACCTGCCAGGTTATGGGATAGCCTATGCTGTTGCCCGTTGACACGATGCTGTTTGTCTTCAAGATCTTCACTGTGTCCTTAACGCTACGTCCTGTCTGGTAGTCGTATATCCTCTCCTGCGCATCAAAGTGGAACTTGTTCTGAGATTCTGATTCAAAGATGTAATCCAGTCGCCTGTAGGTCACCGTGTAGGTGTTACCATCGTTCGTGAATTTGAACCACCAGCTGGCGTCAAGATTTGTGCCAGATGCGCTACCGGTGTTTGTCAGACTGAACACAGCACTGGTGCTTAGGTTGGTTGATGTTATCACCTTCCAGGTCTCTGTGTCCACGTCATATCTCAGACCAAACTCCTCGTAGGCCTCGATCCTGTCGATGATGTCCGCTTCTAACGTTGCCGAGAATGAAGTTGTGAAATTGGGTATGACCGCATTGAGCACTGCGCCGTTTGGTATTATGTCGTTTAGAGTGATCGGCCCCTGTCCTGATTCTAAATTTCCCAGTCCGCCGTTGGCACCGTCCAGTACCACCGCGCCTATCTTGGCCCATGCCCTGTCTTCTGCGTTGTCAGTGCCTGCCGTGACCAGTGTTCCATTTAGGAATTTCCTGCTGTCTGGTGACGTGAATTTTATCAGCGCACCTGGCTTGGCGAATTTCAAATTTGATGTGGCGTAGTCACCCACGACCAAAGCACCACCCGAAGTAAAGTATCCGGTGTTGGTGTTGGTTGAAGTTGTGGTGGAATTCCACGTGGCGGTCAAAGTGCTCAGGTCCTTGGTACCGTACTTGAGATAGTAGAACTGCCTGGCGTATGCTTCTTTCAACTTGGCCTCAACGGAAGTGTCTATCGTGGTTTGGATCTCGCTCCTGTTGTTGAACGTGAATGTGAACTGCTGGGTGCTCTCCTCCCTGTACAGTATGCCGTCCTCTGCGAACACCGAAACGTTTGAGTACGCACCAGTGGGGTCTAAAATTTCTTTGGCCCTCGAAATACCCGACGCTGACCTGTTGACCGATCTCACTTTCACTATCTCCTGTGATGCACTCAAAGGTACCACTTGGTAGTCCTCCGCTGTGATCATCCTGTTCTGTGAGTAGTACACCTGTGCGGCCTTTTCCCTGATACTGTCGTTGGATTCAGTGGCCGCCGCGTTGTACACGCTGGCCTTGAGGCTCATCGCTATGGTCAGGGTCTGTTGTGCGCCGTTGGCGTCCGTGTATGGAACCGCGACCTGAATGTTCTGCATGTCAGACGGCTGTATGGCGTACTTGGCATTGTCACTGATCCTGTGGTAGGTCCTGAAAGAACCCAGTGGTAGGTTAGAGAAATTTCCGTCACCGAACACTAGGTCCACGGCGTCGTTGTTCTTTGTGACCACGTTGTAGATGTTTCTCTCCGATTCCGCCAGTGAGTTGTAGATGGCGTTGTTGCCTGAGAGTGCGGGCACCTTGGCCCACTTTTCCGCTATCTGGCCGAACTGGTCTAACTTATAAAGCCACACGTCTGAGTCGTTGATGTTGGATGCGGCTATGGATCTCACGTAGTTGGTCACCGCCGTGTCCACCGTGAAGTCCGCGTACTGCATCGTGCCCTGTTTGAACAGGAAGAAGAATCCAGTGTTGTTGCTACTGTCGCCCGCACCGTCTGACCTGTAGGTGTAGGTGAGCCCCGTGCCCGGTATGGGATCTGACTCGTAGATGGAATCTGAATTGTTTATGGTCGAAGGCACTATCTCGAATGTCCTGCTGATGCCACCCACTGACTTGACATACTTGAACAGGGGTAGGTCCGTCTGATTGGAACTGAGCGTGTAGACCTCCGTGTCTATGCCGCCTATGGATCCCGACTCCCTGGGATTGCCGAACAGTTGTCCGGTCTGGTTCGCGGCGTTCAGTACGGCCGTGAACTGTTCTCTGTAGTTGGAGTTGGCGGAATCATTCCACACTATTGTCTGTGTGGCCAGGTTTGTTCCTGTGCTGTCTAATACGTCCTGTGTGGTTGATATTGAATCAATTTTAAGGAGTCCGGTTGCTGGTTTGTTTCTTTTGGCGTTGTAGTTGATCAACCTCGCCAACCTAAGGACTGAATTTCTCCTCTCCGCGGTCTCTAGGAAGTTCTCCCTGGCGTTTAGGTCCACCCTGAAACTTAATGCCTGTGCTATGTAGGCTATTAGGTCTATGAGGGCAACGTACTCCGAGCTCTCAACGAAGTCGTTGAAATCATCTGGATAGTTCTCCCTTAAATAGGCCACCATGGTCCTTCTCAGCGTCTCGAAGTCGTAGGATTTGAAATCTGCCTGTTGGAATGCCTGGTAGATCTTCCTCCAATCTTCCGCGACTAGTAATCTATTTTGTCTGTCTGTAGTGGCCATACTGTTTGTACGGATATTTATGTGATAGATTATCTACGTATATTAAGATAGACGAAGCAGTGAGTTCTCGTCGAAACTGAACCTCAGTTTCTCCGTGATGTTGAGTGGCACGTAGGTTATAGTGGCCTGTATGGCTATGCCCTTGTCCGCCTCTGTGACCGTGATGTCCTGCGTTGAGATCCTGGGATCCGCGTTGAGATTCTGCGTGATGTCCTCCACAATGGCATCCTTGAGTGCCTCCGTGAACGGCTCGAAAAGGGCATCGTATATTATGGTTCCGAACTCGGGATTCTCCACCCGCTCGCCCTTGCGCACTGACAGCCTGTTGATCAGATCCTGTTTGGCCACCTCGAAGTCGTACAGTTTGAAGTTCTGACGGTCTGCGCGACTGCTGAAACCCTTGAAGGTCACTGTCTTGTTGCTCAATCCGTTGTCTGATCCGTTGTCCCCGTATGCCATTAGTGTATCCTCCTGAACTCCACGTCGACCTTGCTGTAGTCAACCATGTAGTACCCCGTGTCGGTCATTGTGCTGGCCCATGGCACCTCCTGTGCCATAACACCCTGCCACGTGCCCGACGTGTGCTTGTATTTAAACTCGTAGATGTTGATTCCCGATGGGGACTTACCAATCAATCTGATGTCTTCCTTCAATCTCACGTCACTGAATCCACTGAAGAAATTTCCTATGGCCTTGCCCACGGATGAGCCTGCTATTGATTTGAACACTGTGGACTGTCCTATCTTGATGCCCAGGTTGGTGAATGCGCCCACGGTTCCGCCACCCCTTACGATGTCCTGCGCACTGGCGCCACCCAGTCCCGCAAGGAAACCAGATGCGCGTCCTTTGAGTGCGGATATGGCAGTGGACTGTATAGATGATGTGACCTGTCCCGCCACCACGTTCTTGAACACGTTGGTAGTGGCCTTGAGGTCACCCGCCGATGCGATGTTGGCGATGTTGATGTTGCCCGTGATTCCAGATATGTCTATGCCACCGATGTTTTTGACGGTGCCCTGTCCTCTGGCCAAATCTCTGGCGGACAGATTACCTGTTGATAGTTTGTTCAGTGCGCTCTTGGCCGTGTTGGCCAGTGATTGACTGCCCACGTCTGTGGCAAATCCCTTGAAGTCACCTGAGAACAACTTGGTTTTGTTACCTAAGGCGAACAGTTCTCCAGCCTGGTTCACGAACACGTTGTCCTTGAACAGTTCAGCCACGTCAGATCCTGTGACAGTGTCTATGACCTGGTCCGCCAGTTTCTTGGTCTGGTTGTTGAGCACATCCGACACGGAGTCAGACACTTCGAATCCCTTGAACTGGTTGCTGATGCTGGCCGCGGTGTCCCACTTGCCCCTGGCCCCGTTTAATATGTCATAGTCCTTGTCATAATTCTTGACAACTTCCGCCAGTATCTGTCTGGCCTTGACCGGGTCAGTGGATGTGCCCATCCCTTCCTTAAGTTCTCTCTCCATGTCTGCCTGTGCCTGTGCCTTTCTTGTGGGAGGATGCGGCGAAAGCCTGTTTCTCTGTTCCATGTACTCCACTGTGCCTGGGGTATTGGCCAGCCTATACCAGGCCTTCCTGTTGTCCGCACCGCCTGTGGGCAGTGCGCCCTCCGAAGAAAATCCCCGGAACCGCGGCATTGGCTCGTGTGTAACGAACCTGTAAACTGTCGTGGAAGTCTGTGCGGTGAAAGGCCTCAGTGGCTCTATGCCCTTCTTGACCAACTCCACGTCGCCCTCCTGTCTCTCAGTCATACCCGCGGCGTCCGTGTCCAACCACTTAGGTCCCCAGGTGTCGCTGGCTCCTGTTGAGTTAAAGTGCACCTGTGCGCCCGCCAGGTGTATCTGTCCCGCCGCGCCGTGCAACTGCTGTCCGTCCGTGTATGAGGTCAATCCGTCCCTGGCGTAGTCCCTTATGCTTCCTTTCTGTGAGCTGTTGAACATGCCCTTCTCTGCCAGGTTCAACATGTAGGTGCCCGCCGACTTGACAATCTCGTTGGTGGCGCTCATCCTGATCTGGCCCGAGGCGTGCATGTTGATGTTGGCGTCCGAGTGCAGGTTGAAGTCACCCTGCGTCCTCATGTTGATTCCGCCAATGCCGGAGTACACGTCTATCCTGCCCTCGCGGTCCATCTCTATCCAGGCGTTTCCCGATCCGTTGGCTATGTACACCACACCTTCCGTGTCGTGCATCAGCAGTTGGTGTCCTGAAGCGGTCCTCAATCTGGTAAGTTGATTTGTGCCGTCCGCGGCACCGTCGTCCATCACGAACGTGTGACCTGACAGCCTGTCCACTATAGCCGTTGCCTCGGCGTCGTCTGTGCTGACCTTCTGTGGGGTTGAACCAGGATTCAACCTACCAGGGGTGCTCATGCCGAAAACTTGGCTGGGCGCTTCCCTTTGCGCTGAGGACGTGGTGTTTCCCCTGACATCATCCGCACTCAGACCTTGTCTGAGCAAGGTGTCCGCCAATGGGTGTATCGGCTTGTTTTTGTTTTTATAATTGATCTCGTCTACTCCGGAAAACCTGTTGACCTCACCCGCGGGGAGGTTGCTAGAACCATAATCCTCTGTGGGGTCTTGGTTAAGATCGTCTTTGACTTTGTTTGAAGACGCTATGCCCGGTGTCATGTGGTTTGTCAGTGGTTCCTGAACACAACCTATCCAGAATGCCTGTTCCATCTTGCCCTCTGCCAGTATCACTAGTACCCTGGTCTCTAGGTCAGGTGGCACCGCCCAGAAGCCGTAAGAGAACTGTGAGTCCGTGTGCTTGGTCCCTGGCTTGACGTGCCTCAATCCCTTGTTGCCATAGAACGGTGACAGGTAGTCGCAGTCGATGAGACCATCGAACTCGGACTTGTACGTGCCCCTCAGTGACGGGATCAGCACCTTGAGCCTACCGGCGCGCAGTGGATCCTTGTTGCCCTTCACTATGCCCACGTAGGGTCCGGGGAATATGTTACCCCAGTCCTGATTGATCTTGGGTGACCTGGGTGTTGAAGCATCTCCTTTGAGGTAATCGTGCAGTCCCGCCATTAGTTCCTTCCTATGTTAAATTTTGCTTTTAATAGTTTTATCTTGCCTTCGAGATATGATGAAAATTTTTCTTTGATCAACGACACCTCATTGACGTACTCCGCCTTGGGCACCAGTTTGTCAAACGTGTCCACGTGTGGGTTTGGCCTCACGAAAGTGGCGGCCTGCGGTGCGTAAGGCTTGTCGCCTTGGTTGTTGAATCTGACCAACTGTAGTTCCTGTATGAACTTACCGTCCTCGAACATGTTGTCCACCTGCACGACACGGTAAAGTCCGGAGAACGCTATCTGCTCGTCCTTGGCCAGCTCGTACACTCCGGTCTTGTCGTTGATGTCTGTTGGTGATCTGAAATTGAGTTTGATTATGGGATCACCGAATCCCATGTTGAAGTTGCCGTATATCTCGTTCCAAACATCACGGTTCCCCTGTGAGAACGCCAGTTTCTTGCGATTGCTCTCCAGCACGTTTCCACGCCTAGCGGTCGTTGGTATGAACTGAGACTGTCCCAGGTATGCGGGATCTCCCAGTATGCTCATCCTCACGAACACCATGTCCGCGGTTGGGTTGGATAAAGCGTCCAATCTTTGATCCAGTTCCGTGGCGTTGCCCTTGTTGATACCACTGGTCACTGATGTGGTTGTCCCCACTTCAGACTGGTGTATGAATGATGGATCCCTGAATGCGTCCTTGGTCGCGGGATCGTCCACTTCCACGTCAGGCTCATTCTCTCCCAGCGTCTTGGAGAACCTGTCCGATGCACTCTTGCCCTGTATGTCCTTGAGTCGTGTCTGGAAGTAGGCCACCCTGTAGTTGATGTTGAGGTCCAGTATGTCCAGGTTGTCGCCGGTGAAGATGTAGTTGTAGGTCTTCTTGACGAACTGCTCGAAGTTGGTGCCTGTGCTGGATCCTGGATCGGCGAGAGCGTAGGCGTGTATCTTGTAGGGCACGATGTTGTATATAATCTTCCTAGGGTGTTTGCCCCTGATCCTGTCGAATCTGGACGAGTCTGGTATCACGCTGGATTCTATGAAGAAATAGTTGAAGTACATGTCCTCGGGTTTGATGTTCTTGCCTGATTTCTTGATCTTGTTGTCGAACTCCTCCAGTGAGCGTTGCCTTTGGAACCGAGGAAGTGATTTCATCAGTTCCGTCATTATGGTCAGCAGGCTGTCGTTCTGTTTGACCTGACCGGCCTTCTTGAGTATGGCGTTCTCCCTGGCGTCACTCTGTCCACCCACACCTATGTCACCCATGCCCAGTCCCTGTGCGGTGGCCTGCTCCTGAGCGAATTCTGGGTCAACGATGATCTCGTATGTGTCCGGTATCTCCACCAAGGACTGCTTGGATTCGTCCTCCGTCTGCCTGTTCATTATGGCGGCCAGGCTGTCCATGGTGTCCTGGATGCTGTTGCCCTGCTTGATCACACCCGAAGTCCTCAGGTATATGTGGTGGTTCACAAAGCCGTGCTCGTTCATGGGCACTGCCTTGACCGAATAGGTGGTGCCACCCTTGTTGACGTCCAGTTCCATGTTGACCAGTTTTATCGGTATCTTCCTCTTCAGCATCTGTTGGTCCGCTTCCGGTATCGGCTTGCCGAACTCATCAAATCCCCTGAATTCCATTGTGAGCATGTAGGGTGCGCTGATGTGGTCCAGGTAGTTGCAGTTGGCGGCGGCGCCGCGTATCTTGTCCAGTAGGCTGATGCCCATAGGCTCCACTATGTCCATCTCTATGGTTGTGACTGATGTCAGCCTACGCTGTGCGTTGAGGCTGGGCACGTTCAACATCCTTACCTTGGAGAAGTACAGGTCCCTGCCCCTGCGCAGGTTCTCCCGTGCGTCTCGCAAAGATTCGGTGGCCCTGTCTGACTTCAGTATCGCCTTGTTCTCCGCGGATAGGTTATCCGTGGGGTTGGGATTGCCTATGCCCGAGCTCCTGACGATGATGTCGTGCTCGGTGCCTTTCAGCAGTGTCTGTGGATCCTCCAGTTCCGCCTGCGTGAGCGCACTCAGTGTGAATATAACATTGTAACTGGCGTACTTGAACAGGGGGTTTGGCACGTTGTTGGGATAGTCCTCCACGCTGGGTTTCTTAGTCGTCTTCTTGCTGGCGAAGGTGTCGTCGTAGTCGTAGGCGGGACTGTAGGTCACGTGTGGATTGTTGCTATAGACTTTGTTGGCCATGTTACAATCCTAGGTCTCTGAGCACGTTCTCCTTCTTGGGCAACTGGACAGTAACCCCTGGACGGAAATCGTATATAGGATCCTCTATCTGATCTGGATTACGCTGTGCGAACACCCACCACAGCCTTGGCGTGCCGTAGAGGTCATAGGCCAACAGATCAGGCCTGTAGGCGTATGTTCGTTCTATTGTGTATGATTGGTCGTCGTCCTCAGCCGTGATGGTCCTGGGATTGAGCACGTCCAGGTACTCAGACTGCTCCTGTGTTTCAAAGTAAGGTGAGGTGTTGGAATATTTTGCCATTAGATGAACCCTACCTCGTTGGTGCCCTTGCCGTTGAGTTCACCCCTGACGAATTTCTTCATTGAGAAGTTCTTCACAGATTCCCTGCTGTAGATCGGAGTAACCAGTACCGATATGTTGGACAGCGTGGGCGCCCAGGTCTGGTCTATGCTGTTGGGGTCAAAGTTGATCTGGTTCCTCACAGGACTTGGCCTGAACTTTCCGGTATCCTGGTACACAGAATCCTGTTTGGTTGATATGTAGTCGATGCCGGGTCGCAGTTCCACGTTGAAGGTGTTGATCACAACCGGAACCTTCTGGAACATGTGATCCCCGTAACCTGATAGGTGCAGTATTGGCGGAGGATTACCTTTTAATCCATTGAGCCCTTCGTCTGAGCCAAAGAACATCTTGGTCGCTGTCCTCAGGAAGTTTACCGTGGCCACCCAGTGCGCCGCGTCCTGTTGGTTCTGTACTGGGAACTCACCTATGATGTTCATTGAGTCCACCTGCGAGGCACTGTAGGCCTGGTGTGGATAGTTGCTGTGCGTCATTGACATGGCGTCATAGTTGGCCGAATGCTGGATCACCACAGCCGGAGTCAGTGGCCAGAATATACCTTCTGCATCCTTCAATGGTGCCAGTATCGGATTGTTGGTGAAGTCAAAGAACTGTCTCAGCGGCCCGTCCGGTACCTGTAGCCTCACGCGCCAATCACGCTTGTCGTTCCTGCCTGACCACTTGGCCCTGGCGTTGACTATTCTCGAATCTGTGGAGATTCCTGCACCGAGTAATCTTCCCAGGGTACGGTTGAATATGCCCTGTCCGACATCTTTTATCACGTTACCAATCGTGCGTTCAGCCATGTGTTATAGGTTGCTTTCCATAGTAAAATTCTGTATACTTAGACTATATTTATAGGCACAATTTTAGGCGCACTTAATTACTCTAGCGGCACGATTCTAACAGACCTGTTTGTGGTCACTTTACACTACATTATATAAAGCAAAGGAATTTATGAAGAGAGTAAAATATCTTAACAACAGGGATCTGCTGGCACAGATACACGCCAGCAAGAACACCTACTGCTCGTACGTGACGCCAGAAGACTCACAGTACGACATCATTGTGCCCAATTTGAAAAAAATCAATGTGAGGAGCATAGCGGAGGCCAAGAAGAACAAGGCCAAGCGTCTCACACAGGAGGCCTGGGAACAGGCCAAGGTCGAGGGGAAGAAGAAGATCAAACTGGTGGACTACACCGTGTCTCCCAGGAAGATCGACAAGACGGACCTGGTGTTCCGTGTGATGATGTTTGACCATGTGCCCATGGACGACACCCGTAAGAAGAATCCCAAGCAGACCGCGGACCACCACTCAAAGGTCAACTTCCCGCCGTTCCAGCATTACCGTCTAGACAAGAAGGGCAAACCGGTGTGCGTGGGTAAAAGTCACTGGGTCGGTGGAATGAGCAACGGCCACTTCTCAGCGGATCATGGCAAGATGACCAACCAACTGGCACTCATGTACATGAAACTTTGCGAAAGATACGGTACCAGGGCAAACTGGAGAGGTTACACCTACAATGATGAGATGCAGTCTCAGGCCCTGATGCAACTGTCACAGATTGGTTTACAATTTGATGAATCAAAATCAGACAACCCGTTCGCCTACTACACCGCGGCGATCACGAACAGTTTCACAAGGATCCTGAACATCGAGAAGAAGAACCAGGCCATCAGGGACGACCTATTGGAGTTCAATGGCATGATGCCGAGCTTCACTAGACAGAACGAGAACGAGACCACGGGTCCTTCATACAAGAAGAAGATGAAGACCGCACACGGTGAGGCCAAGATAGTGAACAAGACCGGTATAGCCAAACTCAACAAGAAATTCAAGAAGACGGGCAAGATAGACGCGGCGGATTTCGAAGAGGTCAACTACAAGAAAGTGGACATGACAAATCACAAACCCATAGTAAAGAAGAAATGGTAGACAATGGCATTCTTTAACAAGGTAGCCTGTTTCACGGACATACACTTCGGACTCAAGGGCAATTCAAGGATACACAACGACGACTGCGAATCTTTCGTGATATGGTTCATAGAGCAGGCGAAATTGCATGGTTGTGAGACCTGCATATTCCTGGGAGACTGGCACCACCACAGGTCCGCCACCAACGTCAGCACGATGAACTACACGGTATCAAACATAGAACGGTTAGGAAAGGCATTTGAAAAGGTCTACGTGATAATGGGCAACCATGACCTGTACTACAGGGACAAGCGAGAGATCAATTCAATGGAGTACATTAGGAACATACCCAACATACACATCGTTAACGAATGGTTGATGGAGGAGGATGTCGCGATCATACCATGGGTCGTGGAAGATGAGTGGAAACGGATCGAGAAGATGACACAGAAATATGTTTTCGGCCACTTCGAACTGCCCTACTTCAAGATGAACGCCATGGTGGAAATGCCAGACACAGGTACTGTCAAGGCAGAACACTTCGCAGGTTGCGGTAAGGTGTTCTCCGGACACTTCCACAAGCGACAGTACATGAAGAACATCACATACATGGGCAACGCCTTCCCACACAACTACGCGGACGCTGGCGACGACGAACGTGGCATGATGGTGTTGGAATACGACAAAGAACCAAAATTCATCAACTGGCCAGACATGCCCCGATACAGGACCATAAAAATCAGCGACCTTTTGGCGGATCCGGACAAACATCTGTTGCCCAAGATGTACGTGAGGGTCACACTGGACATAAAGATCTCATACGAGGAGGCCAACTTCATCAGGGAGACCTTCATAGACAAATACCAATTACGAGAACTACAGTTGATACCAGAGCAGATAGATGCCGCACAGCAACCACAAGTGGAGATACAGAAGTTTGACAGTGTGGACCAGATCGTGATCAAACAACTACAGGGAGTGGATTCAGAGGTGTATGACAAGAACATACTCACTGCGATCTACAATGATCTAGATGTCGAGAATCAGTAAACGTAAATTGATCAAGGCGTTGAAAGGCGACCTAGAGGTGCCAGTGAACAGGAAAACACTGTTGGATCACCTGGCGAAACCCGTCACCCAGGAGAAGTGGCTGAGAGGATACAGGGAATGGGTCGAACAACAAACACTTTCAACTCCTCTAGAAGTGTATGAGGCAATAGAAAACATAGGCAAAAAGAAACGTAGAAGAAAAAATGTTAACGATTAAAGAAATAACGGTCAAGAACTTCATGAGCGTGGGCAACCAGGCACAGGCCATCGATTTCTCCAACAAGAGTTTGGTATTGGTGATAGGTGAGAACATGGACCTGGGCGGTGATGATGCTGGCGCCAGGAACGGTACTGGTAAAACAACCATAATCAACGCATTAAGTTATGTGTTCTACGGTGAGGCACTCACGAACATCAGGAGGGACAACCTTGTGAACAAGACCAACGAGAAGGGCATGCTGGTTTCGGTCAAGTTCATCAAGAACGGTGTCACCTACACTATAGAGCGTGGACGTAAACCACAGATATTCAGATTCTACGCCAACGACATAGAACAGAAGGCGGACAGCAACGAAGCACAAGGCGAGAACAGGGAGACCCAAGTAGAGATCAACAAATTATTGGGCATGACACACGCCATGTTCAAGAACATAGTGGCTCTGAACACCTACACGCAACCTTTCCTGAGCACCAAGCAGGCTGAACAGAGGGAGATCATAGAACAGTTGCTCGGTATCACTTTACTATCACAGAAAGCGGACCTACTGCGTGAGAAACAGAAGGCAACGAAACAGTTGCTGACGGAAGAGAAGATGAGATTAGATGCCAAGGTAGCGTCCAACGAGAAGATACAAGAGTCCATAGAGAGCCTCAAGATCAGATCCGCCGCATGGAGCAAACAGAAGGCACAGGACATCGAAAGTTTCCGAGAGGCAATCGCGGAACTGGAGAAGGTGGACAGCGAGATCGAGATCGAGAAACACAAGAAACTGCAGAAACACAACGAGGCACAGACAGCGTTGCGCAATCTAATGAAGGAGAAGGCCTACCACGAGGACTCTTTGACCAAGGCTGAGAGCACAGTGGAGAAGACCGAGAAGGACCTGGAATTCGCGGAAGCGGCCAAGTGTCCCACTTGCGAGCAGGCGTTACACGACGACAAGCACGAACACCTAGTTGGCAAACTGAAAACCAATCTAACAGAGAACCGTGAATACGCAGACAAACTAGGAAGTGATCTTGCCCAAATACAACAGGCGATAGATGACATAGGAGACCTAGGACAGGTGCCAGACACCTACTATGACACCATAGACGAGGCCTACAACCACAAGGGATCACTGCAGGATCTCAAACGACAGTTGGAACACACGGAGAAGAAAGAGGACACCTACGCAGAGCAGATCGCGGAATTAGAAAGTAAGGCCATACAGCAAGTGGACTATGAGAAAGCCAACGAATTGGAAGACCTGCACAGGCACCAGGACTTCCTGTACAAGTTATTGACCGCCAAGGACTCGTTCATCAGGACCAGGATCATAGAACAGAACTTGACATACCTGAACCAGAGACTGGCGTTCTTCTTGGGCAAGGTCAAACTGCCACACACTGTGACATTCCAAGCGGACCTGAGTGTGCGCATCGAGGAACTGGGCAGGGAGTTGGATTTTGACAACCTGAGCAGGGGTGAACGTAACAGGCTGATACTAAGCATGAGCTGGGCGTTCAGAGACGTGTGGGAAAGTCTTTATCAACAGATCAACCTGTTGTTCATAGACGAGCTGGTGGATGCTGGCATGGACATATCCGGTGTTGAGAGTTCAATGGCAGTGCTGAAGGACATGGCGAGGACGCAACAAAAGAACATATTCCTGATTTCACACAAGGACGAGTTGGTAAGCAGGGTGAACTCCGTACTGAAAGTGGTAAAAGAAAACGGTTTTACCAACTATGCCAATGATGTCGACATAATAGTGTAGATTTCCTATTGACAGAACCACTTCTTACGTGCTTTAATTACACTGACGTTAATTAATGTTATCGTACGACAACAAAGGAAGGACGTAAATTATGTCAAATGAAACACATGAATCAATCATGACCGAGATACAGACTTACTCAGAAGAGAATGGTAAGTTCGTAGACAAGGGTGTGAAAGCATCTGCGACAAGGGCCAGGAAGGCACTTGCGAACTTGGCTAAATTGATCAAAGCAAGAAGAAAAGAGATTCAAGAAATCAAGAACGCGGCAAAAGAGTCAGCGTAACCGATAATTGGATTTTGCAAAACCCAAACCCCCGGCTGGTGACAGTTGGGGGTTTTTCTATAGTAAGTCAAAAAGTTCAGGTAAAAAATTTTCTTTTTGAAGTCCGGTAAATTTGTCTTGTGCTTGTAAATTTTGTTTTGCGGCTAATATAGATTTTTCTGTTCCGATCCACTCAATTTTCCTATTTTTGAAAAAACCCGGGTTTAACTTTTCAACAGTTTTCCCCACACGCTCGGGCAAATTTTGGTAATTGAATTCGTCTTCGTGGACAAAATTGAGTTCTATCTTCGTGGGCAATAGTTTGAACAGCTCTATCATTATTCTATCTATATACAAAATATTCAAATTACTCACAGTGAAATATATAGACAACCTATCCCTGCCAAAATTATCTATGTACCTGAGAACATTGTCTCGGACCTGATTCCATTTAGCGGGTTGCCTAATGTATTCAAATATCTTACCGTACCCGTCAAGGGAAAAACAGATATTAAATTTATCAAAACTTCTCAACAACTCTATTTGTTTGCTATTGAGCGTCACTGTTCCGTTAGTCTGGAGAGAAAAACTGGTTGATTTTTTTAAGTTAGAAAGAACTTTCCATAAAGAAAAAGATTTTAAGGTTTCGCCCCCAATGAATTCTATGTGTTCTAGATTTTTTATCTGGCTAATATGAGAGGGATCTGTTTCCAATACCAACCCATGTTCCGTGATAATTTTTTCTTTTGGATACATGCTGGAGGCTTTTTTCCACCATGCTGTGCTGGAATCGGGATGACACATCACACAGTAAAGGTTACATAAATTGCCCGTAGGAATCACTACGATTTTTACATTCCTTTTTGACAATCCTAGATACCGTTCATAGAGTCTGTTTGAAACTAACCTTTTACTAATTCCTCCCTCATCTTCCGTCTTATAACAACGTCTGCAGAATTGACTTCTTATTCCTTTATTATGATCAGATAAAAGTTCAGGAAGTGATTGCTTTTCGTAATTTTTTCCCAACATACAGCATGGGTTATTGGTTTGATAATCGTGGGCAATGAATGGTCTCACACACTTATTTGACATTCTTTAGAATTCCTTTGCCGTGCACACGAACACGGATGTGTCCGTTGTAGTAGTCATTACTCTCCAGAACTTTACGAGCGAACTGCTCTCGGGCTTCAACGTATGAAAGTTCGGCTTTGGAATGACAATAAAACAAAATCTCCCTCTTAAATTTTTCCCGGCCTAGTTTAAAAACGTCGGCTGTGAGTTCATCACTGCTACCGTAATAATCCTGCCAGTCGGAATCCACCTTATATCTACGCTTGTTCTTCCTGCCTTTCAGTGGCGGACGGGATCTTTTGAATCTTGCTAGTTTTTTTCCTATGTACATCCTACCGTTTGTGGTGTTTGTTATGAGGTACACAAACCCCACAACTTCTTCCGGAATATCAGTAATTTCTTTTCCTCGATACGTCCACATTTGAAAGATTTCCTATAGGTTCATCCGCTTGTACACTGTACTTAATAGAGTATCGCCGCCACATATCAAATCAAATATGGTCTGTGTGTGTGAATAGTATTTGTTCTTACGTTTATTCCAAAATGTTTGGTAATTGTGCTGTGCGGTTTGTGCCAACTTGTCCCGAGCGGTCTCGGAATCGTGTATGTGATCGAGGAACGCTGTCAGGCATGATAATTTTTCCTTTGTATCTGACTCAGAGTGCCACTGTTCGTAGAAACCATTGTCATACAGAAGATATCCGTAGTCCAGCAAACGATCATGCTGTGGTCTGTGTCCCAAATGCACTATAGGTATACCAAGCGCTATGGGTCGGAAGGTCTTTTCTGTGAAGTGCCAATCACCGGTGACTCGTGTTTCCAACACCAACTCGCAGAACGCCTGTTCGTAGATTTTGAAATTTGGCAAACCATTGCCAAATGCTCTCAGAGCGTTGATGTATTGTCCGGTACCATGCTGTCTCTCTAGGTCTTGGATCAGTTTTTGTTTACCAACATCCAGCGACTCGCTCGTGTTTGTGCCCACGGAGGTGGCAAATTGGTGCCATATCTTTGAACCACGAAGTTGATCGCCTATTGCTTTCCTGAAAGGATCTTTGAACACCGTCTGTATCATGAAGGTCTTTGTAGGTTGTCGACTTTTGTGTAACTCCTGTGCCAAAAGCAGGTTAAAGTAATGACTTATCAGCTGTTCCCAGGCGTCTATGTTGTGCACCTTGATGTTCCTATATGTTCTTTCGAAATAGCCATTGACAATTATAGTTACAGGACAGGACATGGCCAAGTTATCCAGTTTATTCATTATCGATGTGGGTATGTGCCATGGATGGTTGCTGTACACTATTAACGCACGAACGCGGCCTTGCTCCATAAGGTCAATGACCTTGATGTGCGGACTATCTGATCGTTTCTCATCAACAAAACTTTCGTCCACAAAGAGCCTATCTATCGTTTGATGTTGACAAATCTGTGACAGTTGAGTCAAATCGATTTCTTGGAGATTTACTCCGCCCGATTCTCGGAAAAATTCCGCCACCCAGCTGGGCAAGTCCAGTCCATGATTCAAAAGATTGTTCTCTACCATCAGTTCTTTCCGCAATACATGTCGCAACGATATAGTCTTCCTTCCTTAATTTCCAAATCCAGAGACATTATTTCATTCACAGACAGCATGACTGGTATTTAAAGCCAAAAAGATTGACCCAGAAAGAAAACTCGTATAAACAAGTGCGATAGGCAAACCACAACTTCTCAAAAAAATCTCATAGGCAAACATAGCATCGCAACCAGTGAGCAAGGAAATGCGGCTTAACAGCGACAGGTGAATCCTTTGATGCAAACGGCAAAAAATGATGGGGCTCTTAGAAAAAGATAATCCCTAGGTCTGTCATGGATTATTATACAAAGACATGGCGGGCTCGCGTTGTAATGAATGAGCTAACGGGTACAGCACAACCGCCCGACTACGGTAGCGATGTATAGTGACTGCGAACTCACCACAGGGTTCAAGTCGGTTCGGCTAGAAATAGCCGAATTGTGACTGCTCATCTACCACAGGCGACGCATAAATGCGTCACTTTTTTCCACAACTGCGTAAGTTAAAAAAAGAAACGAGCGCTAGCGAAGTTTCAGATGGCGTAAGCCGTCTCTGACAGGCCATTAAGTACACTACAATGGAACTACTCTGGGATCACACTCTGGGCAAACAGGAACACACGGACGTGGTGCTGTGCCGACCCATGGCCAAGGTGGACTCTGACGAGGAACACGAGGCCCTGGATCGCGGTTGGCTGGCGCTGGACCACCCTGTGATGAATCAGGAGGTGTGGTACCAGTCACGTAGCACACGCATAGACCTGGACCGCTACAAGCCCAGATACACCAAACACCAGTGGGACGGCCGTGACATCGGCACCAAGATAATAGACGCCAGCGAGATGGTGAGGCTGTTGGGACTGCCACACATATACGAACAGTACATGAAGCGCAAGGGCTTCTCGCAGGACTACACACCGTTCGCCCACTACCACGACAGGGACCAGTTCATGATATTCTACGTGGGCACCGCGGACAACATAATAGGATTCACCAAGCAGAAGAGGTACAAGTACGAGATGGACCACTACAGCACCATCGACACCTACGACAGCCGGGACCTGGCGGGACTGGAGTCGGTGATACACGCCAACACCGTGGCAATATCAGACATCACGCTGGACATGGAGATCGAGTGGGCCTCCATGAACGATGTGGGTTACTTCTACATGGGTTCGGGCTATGAGCGGAGTAGCCTGTACAAGGCCAACTTCAAGGGCTTCGAGTGGTGGACGGGCACGGAGTGGAGCCGGGACAAGAAGCAGTATCGCAGGCTGTGTGAGCGTGACTCTAGGATCGATCGGTTTTCGGATCTCGGAAACCTTTCACTGATTCCAGATAAGACCTAGACCAATTTTTATAATAGGGACCTTTCTCTAACATCTCAGAATATCTGTTCAGTTTAGACAATCTCTGTGCGAGGAACAGTGTGTAATGGCCGTTGTTCAGTTTGACGTCTTTCACACGTTCATCTATCTCAGGGTGGTCCTCCAGTATCACTATGTCCCTGCGCATGTAGTATCCGTTGAGGTCATGGGCCAACCGTTCGGTCTCGGCCGCCGTGAAGTGGTCCGGTTCCGCTATCATGACCAGCACGTCCTTCTCATCGAAGTCGAAGTCCGCGATGTGTTGCGACAGCGTGGGGTAGTCAGCAACTCCGTCCAGTTCCAGGAACTCCACCCTGCCATCTATGATGGCCTTCCGCGCGAACGGGCAAGGCGGTAGGTCACCGAAAACGGGATTTGGTCGTGTGACGAAATCACTGATCCAGTGCTTGATCGTCTGGGTGGGTGTCTGTTTGTTGTTCTTCGGTTGAGTCATCATTTATGTCCTTGATCCGCTGTAGCGCCTCCTGTAGCAACTTCTCCTTGGTGTCCAGTTTGGCCTCCAGGTTCGCTATGGTCTTGTTGAGTTCACCTATCTTGTGTCCGCAACTTTGAACATCGTCGTTGCTGTGTTCCAACTTGATCATCAACTGCTTGATTCGGCTCTCCTTGCCCTTGGCGTTCGCCAAGGCGTCATCCCTGTCCTTCGAGATGTCCTGGATTGTGGCCTTGAGTTCTTTGACTAGATCGTTAGTCGACATAATGTTCTGTAATTATCTGGTTTTTTGCGCACCATAATAGTATACTATATTCTAGAAGAAAGGCTGACCGGTTTTTTTTGTGGTTTCCATATTTTCCTTTACCAATTGTGATACCACGCCGCGTTCATCTGGTGAGAGGTTGAGTGCCTCTTGCCAGGTTATACCGCCACGCATGAACCAACACACCTTCATTGTTTCCAGTTTGAGATTTTTGACCTGGTTATCGAAATCCTTAAGGTAACTCACTATGTCAGAGTCCCCCATTGACAGTAGTTTTACCCGAAAAAATTTGAGTTATCGTATGTCACCGGTACTTCGAAAGAAGCAGGTGCACCCTTTTTTATTTGATCCTCTGTTGATTTAATCTTCAACGGAGGTATCTGTGCCTGTAACCTTAGGTTAGAGAGTTTATCTTGTATCTCTTTTATGGTCTTGGTGTCTGCCTTGTTGCAGAATTCAATTATTTGTGCCCGGTCAACTACTGTGTTGCCCTCGGGTGTTGTTATAGACTTGATTGAATCCACCAACAGTGAGAAGTTTACCATGTTCAATGTTTCGAAACTTTTGGCGAAAGCGGTCTGCTTCTGCTCTTCTGTCATCGCACTGCTGTCTATGGTGCCGTACATCTTCTGTTGTTCGAACCTCGCGATCTGGATCTTTGTTAGCGTTCTGTAGTCAAGAGGTCGTATCTCTATCTTGAATCCTTTTGACGTGGTGGTCTCGTCCTCTATCTTGGCCTTGCCTAGGTCCTCTAGTAGTGCTGGCAAGTTGAGTGAATGGGATTGCTCCTCGTTAGTGCCCGGCACACGGAAACTGATGTCCATTGTCTCGCCATAGGTCGCTATCCTGATAGCCAACAGCACCGCATCGGTGTCGTAGTTGACCATCTTCCATGGATCTAAAAGGTTTGGCACACAGCTCTTGATGACATCCACAGTGGCCTGACCGTTGATCATGGCGTCAGGTGTCTTGAATGCCAACTCGTCTTTTACAGTCATGGGCAGTATGGGTATGTCACCGGTCTCGGTGGGCGTGAACACATCCTTGGGATAATATCTGCCACCACTGGGTAACTTGATGTATATGGCCGGTTGCCTGTAGTATTTCTGTAATGGGTTAGAATTTTCCATATTTTTTGTATCCATAAATATACACTAAAAGCGTATAGGCGTCAATATTTATATGCGTATAAAAAAGCGAGAAATAAAACCGTATGGACAGAGAATTAGAACAGTTGCTTAAAGAACTAACCAGTGAACTAAAAGGGTTGGTCAGGGTACTAGGCAGTACCAACAAAAAAGTCATAGAAGGCACACGAACCCAGAAGGCCGAGAACGAGGCCAAAAAGAGATCCATACAGATATACCAGAAATATAAAGAAGCACTAATCGGACAAGGTAAAATCACTGATGCTTTAAGCATGGAGTTTGATGACCTTATTAAAGACACTAAAAAATTAGGAAGATCGTTCAGTAGCCTGCCGTCACCAATGGGATTAGTGGTAAAAGGACTGACCTTCTTGAAAGACGCTGTCATCGGCACAGGGGTGGCCATGGCCAAGACTGCGCTGGCACTGTCGGACACGACAGCAACGATTCAGAGTCTAGAAGACCTGGTTGACCAAGGATTTGGCGAACTACCATACGCAGGCAAACTGCTGAAAGAATTCTCACGTGAAATAGATTCAAACGTTGAATCGTTTTCACAACTGGCCAAATCAGGGGCATCGTTTGGATCTTCCATAGTTATGTTGCGTAAGGCTCAGGCCGATTCGATGATGCCGCTGGGTAAATTCACAGACCTTGTCGCGAAAAATTCAGGCACACTTGCCAGACTGTTTGGAACTGTTGACCGAGGTGTGCCTCAGATAGCGGGACTGATGAACAATCTAGGAATACTGACCAAGAACGAGTTTGCCAAGTTCGGTCTTACACTAGACGATACATCCGAATACCTCGGAACATTCCTCGAACTACAGAGGGCGAGGGGAAATGTGGAACAGATGACTCAGAGTCAACTGCTACAAGGCACGAAGGAATACACAAAAAATCTCGTGACACTGTCCAAGTTGACCGGAGAGAGCGTCGACACGTTGAACGAGCAGAACATGGCCATGGCCGCAGATGGTGTGTTCCAATCACAGTTAGCCAAAATGAATGCCGACGATGCTCAGACACTGTCCCTTGGAATAAGTCAACTGCCCGGACCATTAAAACAACTGGCAAAAGAATTTGTGGGTCTCGGAGCACCAATAAGTGAGACCAGCAGAGAACTTGAGGCCATGTCGGCCGGTGCTTTTGGTGACGCAATCAAAGTGTTCCAGAACACCGGGGACCTTGTGGCATTCCAGAACTCGATCAAGTCAATATCCGCCAGCGTGATGCAGAACGCAGAAGCGTTTGGTGATGCCGCACTTGTCGGTGGAGGATTCGGTGAGGCCTTGAATGCAGTAGCGGCCGCGATAGGAAATGTTGTGGACCCAGAGATAGTAGAACGTGAGAAAGCGGCCAGGGGCGACAATATTGTCGAGCTAGTTGCACTGCGTACTGAAACAGATCGTTTGAAATCTGCTTTCGAGACCACAAGATTTGAATTGCTTAGAGCATTCATATATGACGAAAATTCATTGATCGATGTCGGCGAAGGATTGGGCAACCAATTTGAGAAACTGACCACCATAATGAAGGAACGTCTCACACCTGCTATACAAGGGTTTGGCAAGGCGATAAAAGGTGAAGAAGTTAAAGAACCAACAAAATTCAAAGATTCGGCGGCCAGCTTTTTTAGTTCTCCGGACGGTGGGTCCATCATAAGCGATTTTGCGGCGTCGGAAATGCCCATGGAATTATTCAACACAGGATCGAAGGGATTCAGGAACTTTGGTGACGGAACACCTGCCATGCTACATGGCGTGGAAGCGGTTGTGCCCAAGAACGACATAGGACAGTTAGCCAACCTACTAGCGGATGCGGGAATAATCACAAACAACAACACCACAGCGGGTGACACAATCACCAATAACACTACGGCCATGGACATGACGACATTGAATTCAAACACAAAAGAACTGATAGATTTGAACAAAAAGGTAGCACAACACTTAAATACGCTTGTAACGATAGGTGCCATGACAGAAAAGAATACCAAAAACTTCAATAATAAACTTGCGAACATGGGCGGAAGTCTAGTATAATAAAGTATGGCTTGGAAAAAATACTTCAAAGACGCTAACCTGTCTCCCATATCAGGTGAGAAGGTGCCCAACTTCGCCAAGAGGAACTACAGTTCTTACCTGCCGGACGTGTACACGGGACACCCCAACAGGATACAGAGATACTTCCAGTATGACCAGATGGATTCTGACTCCGAGATCAACGCGGCGTTAGACATACTCGCGGAATTCTCCACACAGACCAACACCGAGAACGAGACACCGTTCGACATAGTGTTCAAGGACGAGACCACGGAACATGAAGTCAAGTTGTTGAAGAAGGCACTACAGCAGTGGACCAAGTCAAACAAGTTCAACAAGAGGATATTCAGGATATTCAGGAACGCACTGAAGTACGGTGACTGCTTCTTCGTGAGGGATCCAGAGACCATGAAATGGTTGTACGTGGACAACGCCAAGGTGGACAGGATCGTGGTCAACGAATCAGAGGGCAAGAAGCCAGAACAGTACGTGATCCGAGACATCAACCCCAACCTACAGAGATTGAGTGCGACACAGATCACACCAAACCAGACCTATGGTGGCGCAGGAACCACAGGTGGTGGTACCGCGGCATACGGATCAAGTTACGCCAATGCGGGTGCCACGGCAAACATGAGTGGTTTCGCCGGAGGACAGGGCGGAAGGTTCTACAAGACCATGAACGCCTACAACATCAACGCGGAACACGTGATACACATGAGCATGTCTGATGGACTAGACAACCTGTTCCCGTTTGGACAATCAGTGCTGGAACAAGTTTTCAAAGTTTACAAACAAAAAGAACTATTGGAAGATGCCATAATCATCTACAGGGTTCAGAGGGCACCGGAGAGACGAGTGTTCTACATCGACGTGGGCAACATGCCAACACACTTGGCGATGCAGTTCGTTGAGAGGGTCAAAAACGAGATCAACCAGAGAAGGATTCCGTCAACAGCAGGTGGTACGAACTTCATAGACGCCACATACAACCCAATGAGCATCAACGAGGATTACTTCTTCCCTCAGACTGCGGAAGGTAGGGGATCTAAGGTGGACACGCTACCGGGAGGTACCAACCTGGGTGAGATAGATGACCTGAGATACTTCACAAACAAACTGTTCAGAGGATTAAGGATACCAAGTTCTTACCTACCAACAGGTGCTGAAGATGGACAGCAACAGTACAACGACGGCAGGGTTGGAACCGCCTACATACAGGAATTGAGATTCAACAAGTATTGTGCCAGACTACAATCAATGTTGGCCGGAACGTTCGACGAGGAATTCAAACTTTGGATCAAAAGCAAAGGCTACAACATCGACAACGGAATGTTTGAACTCAAACTGAATCCACCACAGAACTTCGCACAGTACAGACAGACCGAGATGGACCAAGCACGTGTGAACACGTTCACAGCAATTGCCGATCTGCCTTACATGAGTAAGAGATTCGCACTGAAGAGATATCTTGGACTATCCGAAGAAGAAATGGCGAGGAATGCCGAGCTTTGGGCAGAGGAAAACAACGTGCCACAGAAAAAACAGACCAAGTCCAATCAATTACGTAGCGCAGGAGTCACACAGTCTGGCATAACGGGAGACCTAGACCAGTTCGAGGAACCAACAGCGGAACCAGAATCACCAGAACCGGGCTCACCACAACCGGGACAGCCGGGACAGACGCCAGGAGGCGGTGGTACCACACCGGGTGGGACAGGTGGCGGAGGCCAGGTCTAAAGGATTAAATACGCACGATGAAACTATTTGAATTCTTCACATACACAGCAGACGGTTTTGAACAGGACAAGACCTATGAGCCAGAGAACGACATCTCCATATTGGACTCAGAGGACACCAGGAAGACCAGACTAACACTCAAACAGATCAACTCTATGAGGTTGGCGTCAGAGG
>Ga0208767_1000019_pt1 | contig 95600 bp, 130 predicted proteins | sample VirMetDEL_Mar_21_FD_184514 | JGI IMG/M metagenome (GOLD analysis project Ga0208767, IMG submission 184514) | Aqueous microbial communities from the Delaware River and Bay under freshwater to marine salinity gradient to study organic matter... | ecosystem: Environmental > Aquatic > Marine >...
TACAGCTTGTCCAATTGCAAATGTTCCAGTGGCTTCTGTATAAACCACACCAGTTCCTGCAACTGGAATGCTTCTGATGAATGCAGAGTCAACAGTTACAGTAGGAGTAGAGCCAGAAATACCTGCTGATTTAATACCAACGCCTGCTGTAACACTCTCTACATATGCGCCTTGTGTATCTGTGCCCAATACTAATGTTGGTATACGAGCAGAATCAAACGTGCCACTACTAATTCTAGAAGCAGGCAAAGGAGGAATAAGATCAGAGTCCCAATTAGTAGCACTTGCATCTAGTGCATTAATTGCAGCAAGAGTGAAATCTTCCGTAAAAGAAGAGTCAATCATTGCCTGCACAGCACTAGAATCAGTACTAGCTGGTAAATTTACAACTTTACTTGCATTAATTTGAGTAATTCTATCTGAGTCAATATTGCCAGTCAAGTTAGTTGCGGCAAGACTTCCGCTTAGAGTAGCGGCAGTGATAGTACCAGTGGCAGTAATATCGCCAGTGGCACTGATATCACCAGTCACATCTACATCAGAATCAGATTGAATGCCTCCCTGTGCAGTAAGGCCATTTTTTACAATAAAATTTTTATTATCTGCTGCCATGGTTCACTTTCCCCGATAGCTCCTTATAATACGACTGTCTTAGCTGCGGCAACTCTAATGGTTCCGTCTCTTGTAGACCTTCTAGTAAATTTAAGATTAATATTAGTAGCATCTGCATCAACGTCAAATGTACCAAATTCACTATCACCTGTAAATAATGTACCATACTCTGTATATGCTGTATTTAAATCGCTGTCCAAAGTACATAATACTGTTGTAAATGATGTTTCACCTTTTGTTGTAGTTCCGTTAATATCTTTCATGTGTACATTGTAAGTAATCGAACACGGAACATTATTATGTGGCAAACTCTTTACTGTAGTTTGCCCTGTACCAGCGTTCTGGGGTGTTGGTTTATGAGTAACTTCACCAAAGATGTCAATATGTGTAGTCTGAACAGAGTCAGAGATTAAGTGACCTGTTACTTCAAAACCATCAGACCTTGTAATTGCTTTCTGTGCATTATCATAGTAGAGTGTAACAGCACCATCTTCAGTTGCTTGCAGTAAGTTTTCTGTGCCAGCTGCATTATGAATGCGAATTCCAGCAGTATTAATTTTTAAGAATGTGCCTGCAGCAGTGTTAATCTGAAGATTTCCAGCTGCTTCTGAGATACTATGATCAGAGTCTGTACCAAATTTTAATGCAATGGCATCGTTCATTACGAGAGAGCCTGCAGTTTTCTGATCTTTTACATTTGATCTTAAAAACTCTGTGCTGTTAATATTATCTAATGTACCTGCATCAATACCTGTTACAGTTTTAATGTAGTCAGAATCTGCTCGGCCTGCAGCAGTGATATAATCAAAGTCAACAGTAGAAGTGATTTGAGCTAATACAAGATTAGAGTCATGAGTATCAGCGGCTGCAATTCTAGCATCTGCAATAATAATAGCTTGAGCGGAATCAATAAAGTCAGTATAAAGTGCAGGAATTGTAGGTTTATCAACTAATGATGTGTAGCTTATGTTAAGTCCTTCAACATAAGTTGTCGTTACCTGAGGACTAACTACATCAGGAATTTTACCAGAATCAAATACACCGCTAAGAGCGTCAATAAATTCAAATGTCACTGCTGAGTCAATTTGACCTTGTACAGCAGCAGAGTCATGAGTATCATCTGCGGCGGTTAGCAGTCTGTCAGTATTATAAAATGGTGCTTTATTAAACACCCACTTGTCGCCAGTTGATGCGTATTGTAATGTGGCATTAGCGCCATTTACTGTAATGCCAGCGCCATTTGCTTGGCTTGAATCAGTAGCAGAATCAGCAAGAACAATATTCTTATCACTAATCGAAACTGTTGTAGAGTTGATAGTAGTAGTCAGACCGTCAACCTGAAGGTCACCAAGAATGATTACCTTACCAGTGCTATCACCAATTCCTGCTGGATCAATAGTAAATACAGCAGGACCACCGATGTATCCGCCAACAGTCAGATTGCTATCTACAGTTAAGTCTTTAGAGAATGTTGCATCATTAGCAAACTTGGCATTAATCTGCCCAAGTACGGCGGAAGAATCATGAGTATCACTCGCTGTTGTAAGGACAGCATTACCATCTACAAACAGTCCTGTATAGGTATAAATCCCAGTGTCTCTAGAATGAAGTCTCAAATCACCAGAGGAATCAAAAATCTTAACGCCATCATTATCGCCAGCTGTAAGGAAAATTGGATTTCCAAAATTCTGTGAAGAAAGATGAATTTTAGAGCCTTCAATATAAAAACTACCTGTTCCCTGATCTTTTAATACAGTATGTGATCCATTGTGAACAATGATGAAGTCACTATCATTACCAAATGTAGCTTTTACATTATCACCAAAATTAATATCTCCAGTAATTTCATCACCCGCAACTCTTACAAATGTAGTATCGTTTGTAAAGTTAGAGTCAATTTGTCCTTGCACTAATGCAGAGTCATGCGTATCAGCCGCAGCAATTAATGTATTTACAGCAGCAGAGTCTACACCTCCGCCGCCAGAAGCAGTGGAAGCGATTACGCCAGTTGCGGAGTCATATGTAATATTTGTACCAGCGACAATAGCTGCTCTGGCAAGAGGTCTAATTGTAGCAGAGTCTACAGTTGGAATAGTAGGTGCGCCAGTTAAGTTACTGTAAGGAATATTTGTTACAGTCTTAACATCAGCAGAGTCTGCGCCAGTGTATGTGAATACACCACTTACATTGTTATAAGCAAAGGAACCAAATCCACCTGCATCATTTGCACTAATATCAGTAAGAGCAATGCCTGCTCCACCAGAACCTGTAGCATCTACAGCAGCTACAAATTTAGAGCCATCCCATTTAAGTACATTGTTAAGAGAAACACCAGTTAAATCGACATTAGAAAGATCACCAATGCTTGCGACACCAATTCTAGAGTCTGCAATCGAAACAACTGTTGCACTGTCTGTTCCACCAGAAGCTGTGCTTGCAATTACCCCTGTTGCAGAATCATAGGTAATATTACTACCTGCAACGATAGCTGCTCTAGCCAATGGCCTAATTGTAGCAGAATCAACTGTTGGAATTGTTGGTGTGTTTGTGAAGTTGCTATAATTTAAATAGTATGTTGAATCATTACCACCTAATGTTTCAGCATCAACATTTAAGTTATTAATGAAAGACTGTGTTACAGTGCCTGTAATTTGACCAGAAACAGCAGCACTATCATGCGTATCAGCCGCTGCAATAAGAGAGTTAACGGCAGCAGAATCTAGTCCACCTCCAACACCACCACCAGTCGAAGAAATAACACCTGTTGAAGAATCGTATGTAATGTTTGAGCCAGCTACAATTGCGGCTCTAGCCAGAGGTTGAATAGTGGCAGAGTCAACAGTCGGGATTGTTGGAGTGTTTGTAAAATTACCATAATCTAGGTAGTAAGTACCATTCTGATTATCTAATGTGTCTGCGTCTACATTCAGAGCATCAACAAAAGCTTTATCTACGTCTGCTGTAATGATGGAAGAAACAGCAGCAGAGTCTACGCCACCTCCAGCGCCACCCGAACCTGTAATAGTGATAGTGCTTCCTGCTGTGCCAACAGATACTGTGCCAGCGCCTGCAATTGTAATATCACCATTTAAAGAATTTACAGTGCTTACACCACTAATAACAGATGATAAAGAAGCGAATCTAAATTCTTGATTGTCTGAATCGTATTTAAGATAGCCATTAGTTTCACTCAATCCAGAATCATTAACGTCACTAAAGCCTGTAAGCTTTGTGATATTTGGAATACCAGAGAGTATCTTTTTGACTGTGATCCTTCTTGCCATGTTTATTCCTTTAATCAGACAAAGTTACACCGGGATTAATTTCTAGAATGCCCTCTAGAATTCTCTCTACGGTGTCGTTTGCATTTTTAAGTTCTACATCATAAACATAGCGTCTTTGGGTAAGACTGATTGAAGAATCGCCACTCAATGTTAATTCAATTATGCCATTTGTTTTAGGCGTTGGTACCGAAATTTGAAAAGAGTTTGACGTAGTGGCTCCATAGGAACTCTTGTATTTAGCGAAGACTGAGAGATTAGTGAGGTCTTTTGCAGTCCTATCACTATCTACTACTTCAAGCTGAAAAATTGTGTCTGTGCCTTGATCTACTGTTAGCACTGCATATTCTGCCATGATGAGCAAACTCTTTTGTTATTTTCGTTATAACATTATTTATAAAGAGTTATTTTCCATCATCTGTATGTCGATAAATGAACTCCCTAAGCAAAGATTCTATTCTTTGATTTGAAGATTCAATATTATCAATTCGTTTTTCTAACTCATCAAGTCTATTTTGCTCGGATTTTCTCGCAAGCTTTCTTGCCTTTGCTTGCTCCAACCCATGCTTATCTGTATTTATAACAGCACCAGAGTTGGCTCTAATCAAATGAGGATGATCTTTAATTTGTTTCATTGCTGTAATTCCATGGATGGTGTAGTATCACTATAGGGCTTCCGTTAGTATGATCTTTTTCTTTATCATATACATGAAGATAATTCCAGCGAGCATCATTTTTAAAAAAGTCCCATTGTAGGTATCTATAGTTATCCCATTCTTTTTCTGTTAACCACCAAAGAGAGAATTGATCCCATTTTTTAAATCTAGATGGATATAAAAGAGGATCAGGCCACCAAAGATTATCTCTAATCTTCTTATCTAATTTATACCAGTCACTCATAAACTTTTTTGCAAGTGAATTGTATAAACAAACTCCACCATGAATTTTAAATTCGCCTCCATTAAACACTCTGTTATTGCCATCAACATTTGTATAAGCATATCCACGATCGGCTGTAATTCTTGTCCATAGCATATCATTCGAGCCAAGCTCATCAAAAACATTTTCAATGTCCTCATGATGAACCGTGCAGTCTGCATCTATGTAGAGCGTATTTTCATATGGAGTATTTGCCATTGCCCATAGCTTACCACGAACTTCATTTGGAGTATCCAAGACAACTCTATCAAAGAAGTTTTCATGAATAGAATTAAAAAGATCAGGTGTTGTAAATAAAGTTATTTTAGCATCAGGAAAAAAATCTAAAATACTATTTGCACAAATAATAGCTCTTTCATAATAATATTGCGTTCTTGTTGCAACTATTATAAATCCATTATTCATTCTCTAAATCTTCTTTTAAATCTTTCCAAATTGCTTCACCATCTTCAAATCTATATGCACATGTAATTCGTCCACAATTAGTAGAAGCTGCATGATAAAAAGTTCCAATGTCTTCTGAAAAGCTAGGAAAATAACACATTTTTGCAGACCAACCTTTTTTATCATGAACCTTTACAGTTTGATTGTTCTTATCTCGGTATGCAAAATATCCATCACCTGTTTCTGACCAAGTGAAGAGAATGTTATATCCTGGTGCATTAGCATTGTTGTGCCAAGAGATATATCCATTAGGTGGATAATAAGTGAAAATGCCAGCATTTCTAGAGCCCAAAAAATGCTGCATATCAATATTATATTGAAAAAGTTTAGGCTTTATCTCATCAAGATAATATGAATTTTTCGCAAGTCTTTTATCATTAACAGCTTCAGAAGATAGTAGATCGAGCATATTAGCATCATCTGGATATCCAGAGTGACTAATTCCTGAAGAAACGATTTCATTACAATATTCTTCAGAAGTTGCAGTTAAAAACTTTTCATCATTAAATCTAATTTTTACATTATCAATTAAATTATTTGTTTCTAGTGCAATATTATCTAATAGCTCTTTAACATATTCATTTTTTAAATCAACTAGATTCGCTATCTGCTTCTGCATTTTGTCTCTCTTCTGTCATTAATATAATAGCATTCATAATAGCTTCTGTACTACTTTTAGACCGTCTAATTTTAGCCTTTGCTTCTCTATTTTTAGATTCAGCAATTTCAGGAATGTTGAAGATTTCAATTTTTGTTTCAAAGACTTTTCGAATCTGCTCGTATTCTCTTTGCTCTTTTTTCTGTCTTTCTTCTTCTCTGAGAGCCCGCTCTTGTTCTTCTTCATATCTTTGAGTTTCAGCATCAATTCTTTCAACTGACCATTGATCTAATATTTTCTCAAAAAGAGGAGAAATTTCAGTAGTATCTTTATCATTTTCTTTTACAAATTTATAGACAGTTCCATCATAGGTAACTTTTTTTCCATTCGCCATGGTATCTGTATATCTACAGTTCACTGCATTTTTGTACTTGCTTGTCCAAGTTACAATATCATAAACTCGCTTCATCTTATTATCCTTCAATTATGTAATTTTTACATATAAATTAACAAATTGCGCTAACTCTTGTCCAAATTGGCTGTAGTCAATGCCTGCATAGGTTGTTGTTCTTGTACCCGAATAGTTAGCTGTTCTTGTGCCAGAATAGTTAACAGTTCTTGTACCAGAATAGTTAACAGTTCTTGTACCAGAATAGTTTGTTGTTCTTGTACCAGAATAGTTGGTAGGATATAAACCTCCTCTATTAAAGTTACTAGAATTAGTTCTACCAAAGTTAGTGGGTCCTAAAACTCTAGCAAAGTTAGTGGGTCCTAAAACTCTAGCAAAGTTAGTGGGTCCTAAAACTCTAGAGAAGTTATTGGGACCTATATCTACCGTAATATCACCAACTGATCGAATAAAGTCACCATGTCCTGTGCCTAACTGTCTATAGTCTACGCTAGGAGGTTCGTGTGCAAGGACCAGCTTTCCTATACCATCATTTAACTGATTGAATGCAATTCTTTTGCATATTGCAGAGCTAAGAATTCTTGCATAGTCTGAGTCTCCGGCAGCTTTTAAATCTGTCAAAAGATTCGATCCATCAACTCTAGCAAGCATAGGATTAACCTTTCTACCGATTAGCCGGTGCGTTGCTGATCCAGATACTAATGTATGCTTTTGAAAAATTCGTGTTGGCTCTGCGATAACCACATTCCTTTGCTCTACTTCAGTTCCTAGAATTTGCCATTTGTCGCTATCTGGATAATGTCTACCCTCATCAGGGTGATATATACCTTCGCCTGCATTTTTTAGTCCCCAGCTATCAGCCAGGTAGTATGTGCCAGGTAAATCATTTGAAAAGATTTTTACAATAAGATCATCTAATAATTCATTTGTTGCAGTTGCACCAGCACCAGAAGTGAAACTTCTAGATTCTAAAGTCGTGTTAGTTTGACCTGTCTTAACAACCAATGGTAACTGCTTTTCAAATCCAACAGATGTTTGATCAATATTAACACCTGAATTTGCATCCCCAAAAGTAACATTTTGCATTGCTAGAAATAGCGTCTCTGTGATCTTTGTCACATTGTCAATATCAGTTCCATCAGCATCGGTATAGTAATTGTCCATTATTCTGCCGATACTATCAGCGTTTGTTGTTAATGATGTATTAGTAAAAACAATATTACCTTCATGAGTGGAATCATATTCCTTAGCGAAACTTTCTCCCGTCACAGCAGCAATGCGAATAAATTCTGAATCTGACATTTCTTTCAGACCCGCAAAGTTACCCGCTCCATCACTATCATGTTTTAAATATCTTCTTGTTAGACTCACGGTAAATCCTTTTTATGTACCTAGTGCAATAGCCCTCAAATCTCTAATAGTTGGAACTTTAGAGCTATTCGAACTTCTCATTACAATTTTCAATTGGAAAGTTGTGAATGAAGGTAATTCTCCACCTAAACCACCAATCGTATATTCATAATCTCTAAACACCTCAAGATTCTCATCTGTCTGTACAATAGTCTCTTGATCAGCTTTGACAAATGCAATTTCATCAATATTTATATCGACACCTGTGCCTATTGTTCTGTAGTAAAGATCAAAATTTGCACCATTTGGTCTATTAGCGCCAATGATAACTTTTAGTCCTACAGCTGGCTGCTCAATCGTAATAGGAGCAGTCAAGTGCTTTGACAAGCTAGAACCGTTTGCAGGATCAGTCTCTGCGACAAAGTTGAATGGAGTGTTCAACGGGAATACATTAGAAGCAGAATCCTGATTATCAATGATGTTGTTAGAAGTTAACAACTGTGCATTATTCATGAAAATTACTGGAGTCAAGAAGTCACTTGTAGTCGATAGATTAGCAGTGATCTTGACAGACTTTCTTGGTGTAGTGTTAGTTGGAGCTAACAACGTAGCAGCAGAGTCTTCAGTTTCACGGTTTGCAACAACCTGTGGGAAGTCGAAAGTAATAATGTTGTTTGTTACAATATCAAAGTTGCTGCTTATTGCAAAGGTATTCTTTGATTCATCATCAGGCACTGCACCATTTGCAGGAACAATAGACCTACCTTTTGCAAACGATCCTTGCATAGTAAGTTCAGTAGAAGGCGAAGGTAAGAATGTCCCAATGATAGGCACTGCAATATCCATTTGAATATTTTGAGATGCACTCAAATTAGAGCCACCAGTCAACTGCGTAGAAGTTGCTGCGCTATCAGCGACAATCTTAAAGCCTGTGCCATCAATAGCGGTTACTTCTCTTTGGCCAAGAATACTGCTACCTTTAATACCACCATATGTTGTATTCGAATCAAGACCGTAAATATTAACATTATCATCAATACCAAAGCCATGACCACGCTGCAAGATTGTAATTGTGCTAGAACCACTATCTGTAGAAATAGGATCCACATCAAGAATTCTATTAGGTAAATCAAGGTTTTCAATCAGAGCAGTACCACCAGCAGTTTCAAATTTTGCTCTATGAATTCTAAACATCATATCTCGGGTCTGATCAGGCGTCCAAGTGTTGGAGTTCTGAGACATGAACAGTGACCCAAGAGAAGGCTGCTTACGAATTCTTCTTTCGGTGGTGCCCAAGATAAAGTCGCCAGCTTTAGCTACATACACATTATAATCAACTGTATCTGCCATTAAGATAAAGGCAAATGGAGTATTACCTTCCAAGTAAATAGGTGTATCAAACTCAAACGATGTTGGAGTTGCTCTCACAGAGGTAAGATCATCCAAGTCTCCTGGAATATTAATCTCACTTCTTTGTTTAATTACCTGAGAACCACCCACAATCTCTTCCTGAGCAGGCACACCGTTCCTCAGAGGTCTCACTTCAAGACGTACTGGAATATTCTCATCAGCAGAGCCCGCAGCAGGTCTAGTCGAGAAATATACATCAATCTTAGTTAAGAAAGCGCCTTCAGAGTTTTGAATTTGGAAAGACTGTGCAAGTGGGTCTCTTCTTGTTGGAGGATTAGGTCGAACAAATGTTGTTACAGTTGTAGTTTCAGTGATAGTTGTATCAATTTCAGTAGTCGTAGTAATAACTTGAGTTGTGCCTTGCGCCCTGTAAATTGCAGATGCACTTGATGTTGCAATAGCATCATCATTTACACTAACATCAAGTAATTTAACTTCACGCTGTCCTGCGTTAAATACATACTCATCATTATTTGGAATTAAGAATGAACCAATTAGTTCGCCTCTATTATCACTATACAAGTCAGTTCCTGTAAGAGGATGCGAAGTTGCTCTAGAGTTGATAAACTGATCTTTCGTCCTTCTTGCAAATCTAACAAAATCTGCTTCTTCTCTTGTGTAATTATTACCAGCAGGGTCTGTAAGAAGAACATTATCAAAGAATAAGAAGTATCTAGTTTGAGGCTTTAATGCTTCTGCTTTGAAGAAGACAAGTCTAGAACGAATGTTGGGAAGTAAGGTTACTTCACCTTCGGTGATCGTTATAGTCGATTCACTTCTGGTTCTTGTGCTTGTGCTAACTTCTGTAGTACCAGCACGTCTAGCTGAAGTGCGTCTACGGTTCCTAGTTCTAGTGATTGTTCTAACTTTTTCAATCACTTTACTAACTCTTACAGTCTCTCTCCATTCATCTACATCAGGAGACAATTGTAATGAACCAGTAAATGTAACTACTTCAAACGGATTGATGTTTTCTGTTTCAGAAGCAATATTCTGATTGATGTACAATTGATCAGTATAATCAAGAGTAACAAATTCACCGTTGAGCCTAGTGTTAACACTTGTAGAAGATGCGGAATCATAAACAAGAGGCACATTACCTTCTACAACATCTGGTAAAAGGAATGCGTTATCTAAGTCGAGTGATGCCGTATGTTGTTCTGCATCAAGATCAGTAAACAAAAAGTCAACAAAGTTATCGGCAAAGAAGCCACTCTTAAAACGATTGTTTCCAGTGGAGTCAAGAACTTCAATAGATGCCGTATTCTGCTCAAGTAGATTGAGTGTAACAACCTCTTCAAGATTATCAATACGCTCAACAATACTAGAAATGTCACGCATTGTAAATCGTCTGTTCTGGATAAATGTCTCTGATAAGTCGCTAAGATCATCAGTATATGGAGCTAACTGAAACTCTTTGATCTTCAGTGTGTTTGTTGGAGTGACAGGAGTAAGTCTGTCATCAAGAGCAGGAATGCCTTTAATATACTTAACTTCTTTATCTGGTGTCAACACCAAAATATCATTTCTGCCTTTATAGTATGTAACATCGGCAGCAATCGTATCTGTATTCTGTGGAAGCTCATTAATAGTGAAACTTAGAACACCATCAGAATCTTTATGTGGTCTAAAATCTAGAACATTTCTAAGTTCTACAAGTTCACCATTACGCTGTCTATGTGTTGGAATATTATCATATCCAATATCATTTACATCATAAGAATTGACTGCAAAGAAGTCGCCAGCACCATGTGCAAAGTATTCATACACAACTGTCATCGGCTCATTAGCAGCAGGTGCAGTTACATCTTTTCTTAAAATAAGTCTGCCATTGTAATAGAAATTATCTCTTTGTCCATTGTCGAGAGTAAATCTATTATCAAACGGAACATCAGTAGCAGAATCAACTACACTTGTCAGCTTGAAAATATCTGTATTAGCCAACTTCACGAATGCAAAGCCACTGCCATCAGATTCAATTAAAAGTCCAGTTTCTGTAATCGTAGTTCTAGTTTTTGGTCTAACTGTTGCTGCACTTGCAGTTTTATCAACGTAACCAATAACCGTAATATCGTCATCCGTTGATCGACCAGTTGTAATCTGATTCCCAGATACTGTAGCATTTGGAAGAATCTGATCCTTAGCACTATCAAGAGCAACAATCCACTGAGTTTGATTAGAGTATGATTCGTCTGTAGCAGGAGGATCAGTCAAAGTTAAAACACCAGAAGTAGTAGTGCCAGTAAATTTTCTTTGAACTGTTAACGTAATATCACTAACTAAAGATGGCCGAATTTTACCAAGATCGAAGAATAGATTATTGTTCACAGCCTCTTTCATGACTGCAACACCATTTTCTAAAACAAGGTCCAAATATGTATCAGTTCCCTGTCCAATACTTCTGGCTTCGCTAAACTTTTTGCCACTATTAATTTTTACATCAAAAAGATATAATCTGTAGTTTGCACCATCTTTAGTCATAGAGCGGACACGGGCAGTACCTACAGTTGCGCCACCATAACCAGTTGCACTGGTCAGTGTTTGTGTTGCAAACTTTGAAATATTAGGAATATATCCCTTACCAGCGGGAGCAGTAACAATTATATAATTGCCATAGTTTGCTGCAATCGTTTCTTCGACCACTTCTGTCGTTCTTGGTTTTTCTACAGTAATTGCAGTTGGACCTGTAATAGAAGTTCTATAACCATTGACATAGGCAACACCTGGCTGAACATCAAGAGTTAAGACACTATCTGAGTCGCCTTTCTTCATCTTTGAAGTGTAGCCTTGTACAACGTAATCACCAGACTCTTCTTTTGTTCTGACTGCTAATTCGCTACCAATTCTGTTGTATTCGGTCTCATCAACTTCTTCCATCAAAATACCATTAACAATGTTGTTAATCGCAAAGAAGTTATCGTCTTCAGCAAGGTCAGATTCAATAGCAAGCGTCAGAGTAATTCTGTATCTATCTGCACCTGGAGCAGTCAAATTGGGAAGACCATTGTTTTGGTTATCATACAAAGCATCTGTGTCAGATGTAGTCACAATATCTTCGACAACTTTCATACCAATAGTTTCAGTTGGTGTAGAAGAATATTTGCTAACAAAAGTTGTTTGTGGAGTTACTGATACAAAATGTCCTTGAGTAAAGTATGAACCACCATTTACTGTTGCTCTTGTACCAAAGCCAACTGCTGGATTCTCAAGAGTGTTTGTCACTTGCACTTGAATGGCATCAGCAGAAACTGTTCTCTGTACACTTTCGCCTGGTGTAAATTTAACAGAAGTTGTAACTTGACCCGTAGATGTAGAAGAATTAATATACTTTACATAAAATGTTGCAGGATCGTCTGTAGTCGCTGCAACAATCTGAAGAATTTTAGCCTGTACTGAACTTGACTGTCCTTGAATTACATCGCCCACAACAAACGCAGATGTATCTGATGTTTCAAGCTTGACAAAAGCATAGTTTCTGTCTAACGTAAGTCCACCAGGATTTACAACACTACCTTCTTTGAAAATATGCCGACCAAGCCTCTCAAGCTCGGACTGTGTGATTGTCTGAAGCTGAGTAAGTTCCCTTGCTTGTAACGCTCTACCAGAGTTAAAAAGAATACGGTGATAATGATCACTGTCCTTAAAATCGTCTCTGTAAGTCGTATTGAAGGTAGTAGTTGTAAACGAATTAGGCATTCTTCTATTTTACCTTATAATTGTACAATGATTTTAATATCTTCGGTCTGAGCAATATCTCTAACAACAGCCGCTCTATTTTCTATATAGAGAATTTGATTATCGAATAATTTAATAGTGCCGTCTGAGTCTGCATCAATTGTTGCAGTTCTACTTCCGTTATTCACATCACTAATTTGCTCACCTGCTTCAAAAAGTTTAAAGCCTGTGCTATCATTCTGATGATAATGGAAAACAGAGCCTCTTAAATCATCAACAAATGCCTTAGCTCCAGAAGTATCCCCTACGATCAAAGCATCTCTTGCATTATCACTATCAAAGTTTGTAATGCTAGAAAGTGTTAGCTTACGCAAAGCCATTGCTTGAGTATCAGTAAAATCTGAGTCTGTTGCAGTCTTTTGTGGATTTTTAATTAATCCAATTTGTCTAAAGTCATTTTTGACGATAAATGCACCTTCTTGCAGACCATTTGGCTTTGCATTCAACATCACAGATGTTGCATTCAAATCCGCTCTAGGGTCTCTACCTAATCCCAGTGCTGAGATGATTGGCGAAACTTCTGCACTACCAGAACTAAGAGTGACAGATGCATATGAATAGCCAGAGCCAAATGGAATACCATTAGCAGAATCATCAAGCTCAACTTTGGAAATGTTACCTGCATCTGAAATCGAAGCAATAGCTTTTGCGTTTACTCCATCGCCATGAATGGTCACAGTTGGCGCAGATGTGTAACCTGTGCCTGCTTTTGTCACTCTAAACCCAACAATCTGACCAGAATCTGCTGCTTGCTGCACGTCTAATTGTGTCTGTAAAATCGCACCAAGACCTACAGCAGAATCAACTTTAGAGACAGGAATGAAGTTTGCAGAAAGAAACTTGTTTGCATTGTTAGCAGTGAGTGTAAACAGATATTTCCAGATATAGCCATCAGACGTTGCCTTGGCAGCAGTAGGAGTACCAATTGTTTCTGGGTTTACTGTAGATGTCTGTGCTACACCATTACTATTTTTACCTTGCTGGACACAGAGATACACTCTGTTGTTTGCAGTGAGAGCATAGTAGTTTGTATTTGTTACATTAGTATCTGTATATGCATTATAAATTGTACCAGATGACCAGTTATATCTAGCTGCAACAAAAGATGCATCGGTAGTTCTAATAACAGACTGTAGACTCGATCTAAAATCTCTGATAGATTTTTCACTATTTACCACATTTGGAGCAGCATCTGTTGCGTTCCACTGGTCAGATTTTGCAATGCCAATATAGTAATAGTTGGCACTATCAGCAACATCACTGGTCAGTGTCTCCAAAAGCTGTCTTTTAATATCATTTGTTACAATAGCAGTCATTTATTGAACCTTTTAAGCAAATGTGAGATTAACATCGGAATCTTTATCTACAAACCACTGAGAGCCGACGCCATCCCAGATACAAGTAACGATCATAGGTGTTTTAATTGTCATTTGACTAAAATCACCATTCAATGTAGTTAGTTTATTTGTATTAACTTCAATCGTAGTGTCTGTAGTTCTACGATTTAAAAATCTTTTAACTTCACCGCTAGTTAATCCATCATGTAAGAAATAACTTCTTGCAGAAGCAGTGTTTAGCAGATATAAGTTAGAAGATGAATCTAAATTAGAATCTGAGCCTGCAGTCAGTACTTGTGGTGTATAAGCAAATGCAGCATCTAGTGAGACAACACCATTGTTTTTAGCAGAAAGTGACAGACCAACATTAGTATCATCACCCTCAGAAGTGATTGTCGGACTATTTCCTGTGGTGGCATTTGAAATCTTAACATTGTTTACAGGAGAGCCGCTGATGTTATCTAGATTCAAAATTTCAAAGTTGCCAGTACTATCAAATACATGAGTATCAATTCTTGGATTAATTAATGTTAAATCTGTTCTAGAAGTGAATGTATCACTATCTAAAATTTTATGCCAAGAATCTGCATGACTGAAATATGCTCTTGCTGTGCCATGCACATGCGCAAACATACCATGATACGTTGTAGCGCTGGGAAGATCACCTTCTGTACTAAAGACATTACCATAGTATAGTTTTGATGCTGATCCAGTAGAATCTACAAGATTGACAATATTATCATCACCGATAGTTACAACTTCGCCATTACTATCAGGAAGTTTAATTGTAACATCTGTGCTAGGATCAAAGCGAGTGAGTGTAGTTGTATTTGTTGTGCCGGAAAAAACAACCTTTGCACTATCGAAGGTAATACCAGCCCCCAAAGAGTTGCTGTCTGTACCAAATGCTTGATACAGTTCAACAAAGTTATCATTGATTTTAGTACCAGCACTACGGAGAGTATCACCAGTTCCGTCGTTTGCAGTTGTGCCAGTAGAAATATTTTGTCTGGTCATTTTTTACCTTCTTTTAAAAGATATTTAACTTTATTTATACGGTTAAGCAGAATCTAATCCACTATCAGGATAAAATGCATAGATGTCTTCATCCATCGTTTGCAGCGAGCTATCAGAGAATAGATCACTATCATTCGAAGAGAAGCGTGGAGAGTTAGTGCTAAGGACATCAACAATAGAGGTGTACTCACCTTTCTGTGCATCCGTAAGTTCACCAATAGAGTCTTGGTAGAACTGAATACCACGATCCACATAGAATCTCGAGGTGAGAGAGCTATCAATACCAGTTGTAGTACCAAATGCAGATGCAATTGCTGGATTAGTTTCTTCAAGTGTTACAGCAGAAGCCGCACTGTCTTGAATGGAAAGAGGCGCATTCATAATTGAGTTTGTCGCTCTCTCTTCAAATAATGTTTCAGCAAACAATGCAAATCCAGCTGCATGATTATATCTTTTATAAACATCACGCCACTGAGTAATACCAAGAGGAGATTTAATCTGAATGGAAAGAATCTGATAAAAGTTAGAATCTTGAATAAATCTCAGAGATTCAGCGCCAATCGGACTTTCTCCGATATTAAAAATTCTAGTCTTTGGGTAAAACTGTTCTGACTCTACGCCATAAATGTATCTAAAAAAAGCAGGAACAGAAATTTCTGTGCCCTTAATAGGGTAGAAGTTTGGAATAAACTTGAGTGTCAGTCTCGGAAACTTAAAAAAGTCTGCACCGAGACCATTAATACTTTCAAAGAATAGATAATCAAGAAAATCTTCTGAAGTACTCTCTGCATCACGAACATAAAAAACGTTACTCAGATTATTACGACCAGCCGCTAGTTCAAGATAGTCATAGAACTTTTTAATGAAAGTTACAAGTGTTGGATACTGTTCCTTAAAATGCTCAGGAACAATCGTTTCAACCTGCGGCTGAATAAAGTTGGGGTCTCTTCTATTATAATCTGTTAATGTAGAAGCCATTAAACTACCGTGCTGTTCGCAATGTTTGTATCTGCAAGAGCAGATACAGAATTAGTATTAAGATTAATCACATTATTTCTTAAAGGCTTAATCGTAGAATCATCTGCTGGTTTAGCAGTCACTCGTAAGAAAGTATCACCTGAAGAAATAGAGCTAGGAGTAAATCCAGTCAGAATAACTTTACCTGTGCTTGGCTCATATCTACCAATTTCAGAGACAACAATATTTTCATCAGTGTCTAAGATTTGTAACTTTGTACTTGCATTGGCGCCGATTACATTTCTAATGAAACAAGTTTTACCTTTAAATGTAAATTTATCACTGTTGATAACAGCAACTTCAGCATCAGGAGCAGCAAGTGTTGAAAGGAACTGTAAAGTATAATCTGCTGTGACGAACTTCACTGCAAGAGCATCATAAACAGGAGTAAACCTACTTTCCATTTCAATAGAAACTTTTGAAGACAAAATTGATGGATCAGATGCATCAATATATGAGTTTAACTTAGACTTTCTAAAAATCTGATTAAACTTGCCTAAGTTATTATTAAAGTATGTTGTAATACTATTTTGAATTTTAGTTTCCAGCGCACGTTTACTTAACGCTGTAATACTCGGATCATAGCTCAGTGTGCTTGTGACATTAAGATATGTAAATTCAGGAGTAACAAATTCACTATCAATCGAAGTAATTGAAAGCTGATCAGTAAGTCGAGATGCAATTTGCTGTTCAATCAAAGTTTTTGTAGTTGCATCAATATCAGATTCATATATAATCGAAATTAATACTTTACCAAACTTTGGAATAGGAACATTATCTTCTCCGCCCCATGCATTGATTGACTTAATTCCGGGAATAGAGTTTGCAATAACAGCAGCATAATCAAGAGCAGTAATAAGTCTACCTTGAGCAAGAAAGTTCAGAGGAGCATTTTGTCTGATACTCTCAGCAGATTCCTTTTCTGCTCCAAGAGTTGCCTTTGTCACAGTTGTAACAGTAAGATTATAGCTTGTGCCATTCACACTGACTGTTGAAGATGGTATAAATGTAGATGCTCCATTAGCAGCAGGACCGTTTGATGAAAGATATCTTGCTTTGATAATATTACCTGGCTTAGGTGCATCACCGGTCAATCTGCCGTCACCAAAGTTAAGCTCATAGAACCCGTTATATGTTTCAAGTGGCAAATACAATCTAGTATCAGCAGTAAAGCCACCAAATAACTGATTAATAGTCAGATATGCTTTACCCTCTGTATCTGCATTATCTTCATACACTCTTACTTTTAGTGTACCAAGATCAAGAGTATCATCTGGAATTACATAAATTTGTCTTTCTTGAGAAGTCTCAACTAAGAATGTTTTAGTTCTCTCAGCACCCTCACGAATTGGAACAGCTAATTGTCCATTTTCATCACGGAAAGTATAAATGCCAACACCAGCTGGATCAATCGTCGCATAGTAAATATCTTGTGTTCTAAATGTATATGTGACTTCATCTAAGGTTGTAGTGAATTCAGTGCCAGAAGGTAGTGCAATTATTTGAGGCTTTGTTGCAGCAGCAGAAAGATTAAGTGTTAAGTTAACGTATGCAACAGGAGCAGTTTTACTTCTTGGAATATATGCAAAGTTTAGACCATGATTAACGATGCTTGCCCGTAACTGAGCAGTTTGTAAGAACGATTCATTGATAGCAAAGTTACCAATCAGTGCATTCTGATGTGTATTAAATGCTAATACATCTGCAATAGCTGAAAGTCCAGAAGCCTCAAAGTCATAGTCTTTAAACTCTGACTGAGTTTTCATGTACTCAATAATTCTTCCTTTGATAAACTCAAAGTCCAGCTGATTTGATGCGATTACTGTTGACATATTTTTATCTTAACCTTGCAAATGCTGTTTGTAGTTCAACTACTTCATCGGTATTAACAATTTTAAATTTAATGCTAACATTGATAGAATTTTTATCAATCTCATCCAAAACTCTAACGTCTAAAAGTGATGCTCTAGGCTCAAAGTTTTGAATTGCTAATCTGATATTTGTTTCAATTTCATCCACTACATCTGGTGTAACGGGTTCAAATAACAAAGCACGAATATTAGCACCAAAAAAATAGTTGAATGGCTTTTCACCAAAATTAGTTTGAATTAATGTTTTTACCGCTTGCTTCACAGCCGCAGCATCAGTCTTCTTGAAAACATCCCCGTTGCTCTTTTTAGCAAAAGATAGATCAAGATCAGAATAATCTCTAGACCTAGAACCAACTAGACTGATTTTATTCAGATTAGCATCTTCAATTGATAAAGACTTAACTACAGCCATTTGAAATCCTTAATATTTATACCGTAAACTCAGCAAGGCCGTCTCTCAAAGCAACATTATAATTATATTCAGTTCTCACTTTTCTACGGAATGTTCCTTTATATTTATCATCGACCTCAGGCATGGTTACAATAATTTGTGCAGTATACTCTACATTCGGATCAACTGTGTCAAAAGATAGAATTAATTCATCGAATAGCATGTTGTCTTTCCAGTATGTGGCAACATTAAAAGCTGCTGCTGGATCGTTATTACCCTTTGAATCTTTTACCTCATAAACAACAGCACGGCCTTTTGTCTGCAACTCAAGAATACCATTATCATCTAAAGTTTGATTTGACTCTGGAGTAAATAAGCCTTCGACAACATTTAAGCTTGACTTCTTAAACTTGCCTTTGTTACTATTAAATCCATTAATTAGTAGAGATTGTAGATAAAAATATTTCGCAACTTCTTTGCGGGCAGAAAGTGCTCCAACGTTACTCAACTGTCCGTCTGTAAATACTGACAATTGAATACCTTTACCAAGCTTTGTGCCGTTTGTAATTTTATCTTTGTTTAGTGGATTATATTGACGCTCAGGAACAACTCTTTTAAAGTTGTAGTTCTCTTTGTATCTTAGCTTTGGAATATTTAAGTTGCCATAACGATTCGTTCCATATTTACCTAGAGCGGCAGTTCCACAAATTCTTTTGACTGCTGTGGGAGTAGACTGCATAAATCTAAAGTTAAGTGCATTTTTTGCCAACCCAAGACCTACCAAAAAGCTATCGTCTCTATTTGTAGAGTCCCTAAGCAATCGTCTGATTTCTGATGTGGTAATATTTTCGTTACGAATAATCATTTATAGTCCCAGCCCTAATGAAATACGCTCTCTTAAATCAATAGTTTGTTTAATCTTATCTCCAGGATCAACACTAACTTGCATAATACCCTCTTCTGATGCAGTAAGTGTAGTTGTTAATGTAGATGCTACAGCAGCAAGGGTTGTTGACAAAGGTGACAGTGTAGTTGTGATATTACCAGTAGTTGGCTCTAAGAAGGCTGAGCTTCCATCTGTGGGAACATCATTTGGATCAGTTGGTGATACAACTGTACCGAAAGCTGTAATATCGTCCGCAGAAGTGATTTCTCCTGTAGCATCTAAATATCCACCTATTTTAGCATTATTGGCAATATTTAAACCTGCTCCGCCTTTAATGCCACCACCTACATCTAAACTTCCCGACATAACTGTAGCGCCAAATACATTCAGTGTACCATCCCATCCTGCTCCATAGTGATATACACCGGGACCACCAAGCGTACCTGCTGCGGCATGCCAATTTCCTGTTGCCGTAGAAATATCCAACGTAGTCGCAGAGAAAATATCTAAATTGTTCGCATTTACGGTCATCGTCGGCGAGGTAATATCTAAACTAGAAGCGCCGTCAAGATTAACAACAGTAGATGTTGCAGAAAAGACTGCGCCTGATGCTGCATTAATATTATCAGTTGCTGCCATGCTCAAAGTTTTCTGTGAAGAAATATGAGTATTTTCACCAGATAAAAACTCAATATCACCTTCTACCCAGTTACTCTGCTTTTTATCAACAAAAGTATTCTTGTTGCCCAAAACCATTTCGGTATTTGTTTCACTAACAACAGATGTTTTGTTACCCACAACTATTGTAGATTGATCTTTTCTATAGTTTTCAATCTTTTTCTTATGTACTACTTCTGATTTATTACCAAAAACAGTCGTTTGCATATCGCCTTTGACTTTAAGATGCATATCACCTTCAACTGTAAAGTCAAGATCACCTTTGTAAATTACTGTGCCATTCCCGGCGACAAACATCTCAAAGTTTTCACCAACTAATTGAACCATTTTGCCGAATGAGTTTACAATTAATTCACCCTCATTCCACATTTCAACAGCAGTACCAATGTAGTGATTAATTGTTACTCTCTCACCACCTTTTGTATCGTCAATTTCAATTCTGTGACGCTCTTCAGGATTTGAATTTGTAGACTCTGTTACTTTATTGTGTGGATATTCGGGCTGTGCTTCAAGAGGTATTTCAAATGGATTGCCTTGAGGTGGAACAATTTTAGGTTGCCATTCTCCTCTAGCATTGAAAGTTACCGTTCGATTATCTTCATATCCTGGAACAACGAATGTTTTATCAGGGTCTTTAAAGCCAATATCACCAGTGCTTGGTGCAAAGCCATCATTTCTTGGTTGACTTTGTCCAGCTGTACCTTCACCAGAACGTTCTGATACAGTGTCTTCACCTTCATTATTTTGTGATGAGAAGTCTGTAGTTGTGGCGTTTTCAGGATCAACCTGACTAAGAATTTTCTCTGCGTCTTCCGTCGTATTCTCTACACGGATCATATCCGCAATTAATTCGTTTTGCTGTTCTGGTGTTAAGTCAGATAATGGTGTATTTGGATCCCATCCTTTTAGTGCGAGCTGGTCAAGATATGTTTCGTTTGTTCCATTGGGATCATTTGTTGCAAGTGGTGACGCATATGCAAGTTTCGTATCAATTTCACCATCACCATTCAAGTCACCACTAATCATACCACCAATAGTACGACCTTCGTAAACAGGACCAAATACTAATGATTTTTGCGCATTAAATCCACCCTGCATACTAGAGAAGACCATGTACCCACCATAGTCATACCCTAAAACACCATTTTGTTCGTATCTTGCTAGAGTAGAAGCGCTAAATGATTCGCTTGCTAAATTTCCCGGATTATTATTTCTAAAACCACGAGAGCCTGTAAATGTTTGTGTAGTTCCATCTGATAACAGAACGGTTGTATAACCTGGTCCAGTGCCATCGGAACCGTCGGGTAGTTTATCAACAATGCCTACATATGAAACTGAACCTGCCATTAGTACTGCGCCTCAATTAATTCATCAATAGTCATAGACCCATCTCTTCTTGTTTCTTCTAGAGTCTGTGTATTGAACTTGTTAAACTTCTTGCGAACATATCGAGGAACATCAAAGTGTGGATCAGAACGTCTGTCTTGATCAATATTGTTATGACCCCATGCTTGTCCACCAGGAATTACAGTATAAAATGCTTTCATAAAAGTATCGAATGTATTAAACTGTTCTACTGTATATGACTTATGGCTTCTAATCACACGTCCACTTTTTCTGTTACCTACAAGACCGCCAGCAAATGCGATACCAATACTATTCGGATTATGCCCTCTAAGAGTGTGCGAGCCGATTGTCGAAATTGGTCTACAAACTTGTAAAGAGCCATCTCGTAGAATAATCAAGTGATAGCCAACATCAGAGAAACCTCTACCAGTCACGTCCCAGGCATATAATACATCATAGTTAACTTCCATATCTTCTGATGTATCAGTTGCATGCACAACTACCTCTGTGATTTCTCGATTACAAGACCGCACATATGCTTCCATTTCTTCATATGTCTGTAAAAATGTTCTTGCAGGAACATTATCAAAGTTAATAATAGGAATAGAGGGATTGCCAATAGCGTTAGCTAATGTAGCATTTACTGTTACATTAGATGCAATATTCTTATCATTTATAATGTCTTCTAATAAAGAATCTCTTGTGCCAATTTTTTTACGGAGATTTTTAGATTTATTGATTAGAGAGGAGCCAGCATCATCAACTAAATTTTTAGAAGATGCGCCAAGAGGAAGACCTGTAGAATCTGCTAATGCTTCAGATGCAAAGAGAGATGCTTCAAATAAAGTTTTTGTATCTAAAGCACTTGCAAATTGTTGTTTGAATGCAGAGCCAGCAGCGTCTGGAGTTGCTGCTGTAACAGTTTTAACTAATAAAGCTCCACCAGTGGTAGATGTTAATGATCCAAATGTAGAAAGATTATCAGAAAAAACTGCAAGGGCAGCACTCTTATTGTTGCCATCTGGACTAATAGTTTCCCCAAAAGAACCTACAATGTCAAGACCATTAATTGACTTATTAATAATAGCGTTTTCAGAACTAGATGTCAACTGTTTATATTGCAGAGCAGCAGCGCCGGCAGCAGTGCCAACTTCTGTTAAATCTTGTCTCAACAAATTTAAGTTGTCAACTAATTTTTTATTAATGTCTGCTAATGTTGTCATGCGTTACTCACAAAAATTGTGTATATCTCGTTTGCTAATCCAACTAACGTAAGAAATTGAGTTTGCGTTAATGTCTTACCTAAATAGTCTTCATTAAATGTTTTAACCGCAGCATCAACCGTTTGGGAGTATTTTAGCTCAGATGCTTTATAATCTCTATTGCTGGGCAACTCTTCAAAAAAATATTCAATCTTACTATCAGGATAGCGAGAATCAATTTCTTTCTTGTCACAAAAGGCTAGATATCTCTTTTGTCTCTCACCTTTGAACTTAATTAACTCTGCACCTGCACCTTCATATGAGATAGTTGCTGCCATTGCAGCAGCAGCCTCTGGACTGTATCCTGCTGAGATAGTAGCATTAAATAATCTATCAATTGTGCTAGTGCCAAATATTACTGCCATTTACTTACCTATGTGGATATGGAATAATGTTATCGCCATCAGTGCTTTCAATCTTTGGTATACTACCAAAAATCATAGGATTCTGTGACTGTTTACCATCAAGAAATATTCCAAATACATATGCTCCTTGATTGATGCCATTTGCTGATCTACCTGTTCCAGAAATACCACCCTCTGTCGCAGAAACTAAAACTGTTGCCCATGGTAAATCTTCTACAGCAATATCAGCAAGATATGGACTATGTATACCAAAAATACGAACACGAACACGTCCAAGCTGCTCTGGATCATTGTTATCTTCTACAACACCAATAAACCATCTGGTCTCATCACCATAAAAATCTGTAGGTAAAACTTTCATTTAATCGCTCTTCCAACTTGTGTAGCCATTTGAAGATGTACTTCTTTTTAGATTATCAACATGCCAAAATGGTGGACTAGAACTAGGATAATATTTCCAACTAATATTTGGATTGACAGTTGCCCTATATTCTATAAGATTTGCCAATACCGTTGATGGTGGCGCAGATGTCGCAAAATCAATTGCACGATTTTGCATATGCATACTATTAGTTGCGCCACCCACATAGCTGTTGTATGTAGGACTTCTATAACCACTGACAACTTGACTTACACCATATCCTTCAGTCACAGAAGCAGCGGCAAGCGCCGCATCTCTGTTATTATTAACCAAAGATGCAGGTGGAGCAGGATTATAATTTGCAGCAGTTGGATCAGTTCTCTGACCCGAGCCACCGGGCGTATCATACGCTCTCTGTTGAATATCATCGGCAGTTGCTGCCAGTTCAGCAGATTCAGTAGTGATACCGCCCTGCTCACTTGTTTCCACAGTAGGATCATATTCTTGTGGTCCTGTAGCTGGAGGCTCTGAGCCGTCTAGTGTATTTTCACCACTTGGTCGACCTGAACCTGACCCACCATCATTAGATGAACTTTTCATATTGTTATCATCTTTATAGAACTGCTCTTGATTGATAGCATTATCATTGTCTATTTTAACGCCACCAACAGTTACAGAGTATTGTGCATTCTTAAACATATGTCGAATATTTGTTAATACATATTTACCTGATCTTTTTTTGTCTTTGATAAAGTCCGCACTAGCATCAAAGTTAATTGGTAAATCTTTAGGAATGTAAACATCAATTTGATTCTGTCCCATCAAATTCTTACCAAAAAATTCATAGCCAGGACATTGCATTGTAATAAATCCCTTCACTGCAAAAGATTTTAGTCCTTTACTTTTTGCTTTTAAATCATGCTTAGGTATATCCCTTTCTTCATTAAAAGAGTAAATGCCATCTTCAAATAACTTTTCAGTCGTTATTTGAGAGATATATCTGGAAACACTTTCATGCAAAGGAGGCGCAATCTGACCAGGAATATTAGGAGAGTAATCATCAACACCATTAGGTTTAGGTAATGCACCAAGTGGCTGAGTGACTCTATATCTACGCTCTTGTGCTTTTTCTTTATGAGTATCAATCCAATTATACTGTGCACCAAATGCACCATCTTCAAATAACTGAATTACGTCTTGATTTCGATCCATATTCATAGATGCAATTCTGTGACTTAAAGATTCAAACTGCTCTACAGTATATTCTGAATTTGTTTCAATTTCTGCTGTGCTTGTATACTTAAAGGGTTTATTATTAAAACTTCCTTGCCCAAGCAGTGTTTGCAAGCTCACCAAATTTAAATTATTATCATATAATGAGGCATGTAAAAAGAATGGAGCGCCGGCACTTGTAGTACATCTGTCTTTCATTAATGCGGCAACAGAAATTGGATTCATTGTGAATGGCACAATAAATCTCATATTAGACTGACTTGATCCCTCAACACTAGCACCAACTCCAACAAATCTTAATGCTTGCTGCAAGATACTTTCGGGTTTACCTTCTAACGTCTTAGAGAAAACAAACTTTTTATTTTTGTACATATGCAAGTCAATAAAACTAATGATATATCCTGAAGCGGAGTCGTTTAACTTTTCTTGCTTTTGTACATTATTAATTGCAAATGTCTTTTTAATCTTGACTGTACCAAAGAAGTCCGTGACTTCAATGTCCACAATTTCTTGACCTCTAAAATTAGAGTAATTAAATACATTTGAAGAATCAATAATTAATAATGATCCACTAATATATGGGTCTTTTAAAGATTCAAAGAAGTTAAGCTCTACAGTAATATTACTTACATCAACACGTTTACCATCAGCGTTTGTGATGATAACTTTGTAGTCTCCATAGTCATATGGTGTCGGCTGTGGAGGTCCTGCCATTAGTAGTAGCCTCCGCCACTACCACTACTACCAGAAGAGCCTCCTGTAGTCGCAGCAGCCACAGCACCAGCGCTAGAACTTGTAACTGTTTGCCCAGCTACTGTTGTGACTGGCTCAACAGAATTGGATACTACTACAGCACCCTGACCAGCTTGCGTTTGTTCAGTAGCAGCAAGCTCAAGAGCAGTTCTTTGCTCAAGCAGAGTAGATTGATATGCAGCATCTAATTGTTTAGCAACATTAGGCCTTAGCACTTTGATGTTTTTTAATTCATCATTACTTTTCACATATCTATCTAAATAATTTACCTGTGTAAGTGTTGCTGGTGTTAAATCAGATAGATTTTGTTGTATGTAAGTTTCTAACTGAGTTGCAATATCAAGCCATGCATCAGCACGACTTGAAGGTGCAGGAGATGTTGTAGTAAATGTACCACTATTACCATATGTATTTTTGTAGACAGTTGCGCCAGAGATTGTATATTCAAAAGTCTGACCAAATTGCTCAGTGTCACCAATCACGTTCAACAAATTATCAATTAAGAAAAATGAATGGAACTTAACAGTAGCATTTCCGCTGCCATCTTTGTCTGCTAAAGCCCATGCTGTTGCAAGTTCACCAAAAATATGCGCAGTGAATGTAGCATCAGAAGTTGCAGCAGCAATCTCAGATGCCCAAACAGCAAACACAAGCGCTGCTGTAGTTGATCCTGTATCTGCAAGAAGTGCCTGAATACCTGCACCTAATCGTAAAATTTGACCATCTAATCTATAGTTTCCTAATGCAACATCAGTAGCAACATTTCTTAAATTCAGTTCTTTATTATAATCACCAGCTGCCGAAATCTCAATATCACTAACTACTGCTGCTAATGTTGCATTATATACAGCAGTTGGATCACCTAAATCTACACCTGTATAGTTTAGTTTAAAAGTGTAACTTGTTCTCTGTACAAATGGTGCATTTGGATTAACATCTGCATAATTACCGCTTGCATCTTCATAATGATGTGTTGCCAAATATTCCAAAGATGATGTGTCCACAACAGCAGAAACTTCTACATCACCTTCGGTTGTTGAAATAAGTTCACCCGGAGTAAACGTTATCGCATTTTGATATTGAATAATCTTTGCTTTGAAAACATATGTCTGAAATGCTTTTGTTAATCCAAAATTATATTTTAGATTTGGATAATTCGAGCCACCCTCAAGAATATTTGCTGAAGAAAGAGCAACTGCATCGCCTCCAAGTGTCACAATCCAATTAGTAACATCCGTATATCTTTCACCTGGATTACTTAATTCTAATTCTGCATGTCCATATGCATTTGTTGTTACAGTAACAGTACGTTCAATAGGTACTCTACCAACAACTAATTGTCCGTTATCTAGTAATCTTCTTAAAATTTTTGCCTTTTGACCAGAAGTCTTACCCTCAATTTCACTACCAACTTTAAACTTCGTACCAAGATCAGTACGAGTAGTGATAATTGTATTTGGATAATCTTTCTTCACTTGCGCTAAAAGATCAGTATATGATCTAGGCCAGCCTCTCAGCTTAATCTTATCATTTAAGAGATAGAATGTCCAGTGTAAGTCTGTTCTTCCATACAGCTTTTGCGAAATCTGATCAGGCCTATCTCCATCTTTAAGATCATAATATTCATAGAATGAAATATCATCTTTTACTTGATCGACCAGATCAACATAAACAGCCAGATTTTGATACAGTGTGCTTGATGCTTCTGTGCCAAATGTATAATTTGCAAGAGGAAAATTGGTAAAATATGCCATTTAGAATCCTTGTTCAACTAACTGTCTGGTCAGCGTTGTTTCTTCTTGGAACGTTAAAGAAATGCCAATCTCTGTGAAGTTACCATCATTATGAAAACTACCTGATCTTGGATTATATTGTGTTTGTGCAGAAGTTAGATAACAAGGCAGAAGTTTATTTGCAACTTCTTTACCGTCATATGTAAATCTGATTCTAAACTTTGTTGGAAATTTGTATGCATCATCAACAATCTGTTCAGGATATAGATTTGTTCTGAAAAACTGCACAATCTCTTTAGAAGCATTTGCCTCTTCTGGAGAAAGAGGCTGCATAATAAAGTTAAATGAGAACTGTCTTAGAGCAACATCTTTAAAAATCGAACGTCTATGTGGATTAGCTGTAATACCTGTACCAGCCGCAACTGCTGCTCCACCAAAACGCTCTGCAAGCGCTGCAAGATATGCTTTACCTTCTGTACCAAAGAAACCAGATTTTCTTTTATCAATAGTAGAGCCGCCATCATTAATAATATTCTGTGCTCCTCTAACAACACCACCTTCATAGATAGATTTAGCACCAAATGCAATTCCGCTACCAATTATGCCTAGATCAGTGTTTTCATAGCCAACTTGATCAGAAATTGTAATACCTTGTGGTAAGTAGAGGCTAACAGAACCACCTAGAGTTTGAGTAGTAGTAACACTTGGTCCAGATTCTGCTGCGCTGAGACTTCCTGCTCCTGAGCTAAAAGAAGAGGATGAATTAATCGCTTGAAAGGAAATTCTTCCTTTGTATTTCTCATCTGGTTCTATGGGGAAACTTAAAGCCACTTAATTACCTATAAATATGTTTACTTTTAAATTATTTATACGGGTTTTATGAAAACATATAAAGGAAAATATAAAGTAAAAAATCCTAAGAAATATGCCGGCGACCACACAAATGTTGTATATCGCTCAATGTGGGAAAGATTTGCTTTTAAGTGGTGTGAAAATAATTCTGAAATTAAGTCTTGGGCATCAGAAGAAACTGTGATACCATACATAAGTGCAATCGACAATAGATATCATAGATACTTTGTTGATCTTAAAATTACCATGAAAGATGGTAGAACAATTCTCGTAGAAATTAAACCAGAGAAGCAAACAAAGCCACCTGCTGGCAGAAGACGAACAAAAAAGCATATTACAGAATCGCTTGAATATGTCCGTAATCAATGTAAGTGGAAAGCAGCATCTGAATATTGTAAAGATAATGGATATGAATTTCAGATTTGGACTGAAAAAGAATTGAAGAAGATGGGAATGAAATTTTAGTTTGATAGCTAAATAAATATATAATCACACAAATTGGATACGACTTTTAAATGGCAAGTTTATTTCAGAAACTAGAGCTAGAAGCATTTAGAGCGGGCATTACACCACGCTCAAAAGAATCTATGGCATGGTTTCGTAAAAAAGCTCAGAGACTTAGACCCTCTAGAAAAGATTTATTGCGAGATGAAGAACTAAAGCTTCGTAATCGCACTGCCGTTGGCAAAATGTATATGTATTTTTATGATCCTAAAACAAAAGATACACTACCATACTATGATAGATTTCCACTTACTATCATTGTCGGTCCTGCCCCAAAAGGTTTTTATGGACTAAATCTTCATTACTTGCCTCTTGATCTTAGAGCAAGATTTTTAGATGCACTATTGGACACACTTAATAATCAGCGTTATGACGACTCAACAAAGTTCAAGCTTTCATATGAGATGCTGCAACGTGCATCAAAGCTCAGAGCATTTAAGCCATGTTTTAAACGCTATCTAAGTAGTCATGTGCGTTCTAGATTTGCTATGGTACAGCCGCCAGAATGGGAAATTGCTACATTCTTACCAACTGCTGACTTTGAGAAGGCTAGTCTTACAACTGTTTACAAAGATTCCCGCAGAAAGATGAGAAGATAAATGGCAAGCATCGAAGATTTAAAAGGCAAACTCTCACAAGGCGCTTCAAGAGCAGATAGATATAAAGTTATTTTACCTGCCGAGTTTGGAGTTGATGGTGAGACAGTAAACACTCTTTGCCGTGCAACCAATATTCCTGGTAGACAAATTCTCACCAATGAACGTTCTATTGGTATGATGACACAAAAAATGCCATATGCGTTTTTATCTGAAGATGTAAATCTTACATTCTTGCTAACTCATGATTATTCTATGAGAACTTATTTTGAAAACTGGCAGAAAGCAGTCATCGGTTTTGACACTTATGAAGTTTCTTATAAAAACGAATATGCAAGAGATGTTATTATTCAGCAACTAAATCATGGTGATGATTCTGTTGTCTATGGATGCAAATTAATTAGAGCATTTCCCACAACAATGAATGCAATTGAGCTTGGTGATGATGCTCAGAACCAACTTGTGCAACTAAATGTGCAACTCTCATACACAGTATGGGAACCAGCCTAATAATGGAGACATAATATAATGGCTTTACCAAAACTTAATGAGTCGATTAAATACACAACTAAAATTCCTTCTACTGGTGAAACAATCAAATACAGACCTTATCTTGTAAAAGAAGAAAAGGTTCTGATGATTGCTCTTGAACAAGGTGATGAGCAAGGCTCTCTAGAAGCGATTGCAGATACTCTTGAAGCTTGTATTGATGAGCCTATCGTTATTCGTAATCTTCCTATCTTTGACATTGAATATTTGTTTACACAGATTAGATCAAAGTCTGTAGGTGAGACTACCAGAATTCAGACGAATTGTAAAGAGTGTAATACACCAAATGAGATTGCTGTAGATATTTCAAAGATTAATATTAAAGTACCAAAGTCGGCTAATTCAAAGTTAATTAAGCTGTCGAATGAATATACTTTAGAAATGAAATATCCTACTTTAAAAGATATTGCACCAAAATTCAATAAATACAAAGAAGGTAATCAAACTGATCAAGCCTTTGATATGATTGCTGCATGTATTGATGCAGTACAAACAAAAGATGAGCGTATCTCTTTATCTGATGAAAGTCCAGAAGAGGTTACTGCATTTATTGAGTCTTTCTCTACTGATCAGTTTATGAAAGTAAAAGATTTTATTGAGAAGATGCCACGTCTCAAGCATGACGTTGAGTTTCAATGTGGCAGTTGTGGTCATGATAACAAATTAACTTTAGAAGGAACGGCTGATTTTTTTTAGTATGCCTCTCTCATGATAATTTACAAAATCATTATCAGGTCAATTTTCAATTGATGCAACATCATCATTACTCACTAACTGAAATTGACTTGATGATGCCTTGGGAGAGAGAAATCTACCTTGCTATGCTATTACAATACCTTGAAGAAGAAGCCGAAAGACAAAAACAGAGAGCAGGTTAAATGGCAGCAGCGACACTTAATGACGTAACAAATTCATTGTTAATGCTAAATGTTGAGCAGGGTAACACAACCGAGGCTGTAAAGTCTCTGGTTAAACGTGTGCAGGATATGCTTGACTTCAATAAGCGCAAAGCACTAGATGATGCTGAAGCTGCAAGAGAAGCTAAACAAAAAGCAGGTGCAGAAGCACCATCGCCAACTGGAGGACTTGGAGGAGTAACTCCACCAGGATTTGGAGTTGGTGATGCATTAGTAGCAGGTGCAATACTAACTATTGCAGCTTTAAATGATCAAGTCAGAGGCTTCATTGATGGTGTACAGGACAATCTTCTAAGTTTCGTAAATAATATTCAAAAAATCTTTTTCACTTTAAATCAAGGTCTAATTCGACTTGAATCTTTTATTAACAATCGAATTGTAAGTAGAATTGGGGATTTAATTCTCGATTTCAGAACCAACCCAAAGCTTGTAAATATTTCAACAAAAGTAGAAAAAACTTTGACTAAGCTACGGGGCATTATTGATGATGCCTTTAAGTTTGTTGGTAAAATATTTGGGATTTTAGGTAGCGCATTCAGATTCGTTGGAAGCATTTTCAGAGTTCCATTAGCTATAGTATCCAATGGGGTTAGTGAGGCAATTATTGCCGCCGCTAAACTAAATCCAACATTTAAATTCTTTAAAGGCATTGGTAGAATCTTTGGTAAGCTATTCTTACCTCTTACCATCTTTATCACTGCATGGGATACGATCAAAGGCGCAGTCGAAGGATTCCAAGAAAATGGTATTGTAGGTAGTCTTGAGGGTGCTGTTGATGGCTTCTTCAATTCTCTTATCTTTATGCCTTTAGAAATGATTTTTGACGCTACTTCATGGTTGCTCGGTAAGCTAGGATTCCCAAAAACAGCTAAAACAATTGGCGATTTCAATCCGACTGAAGTTTTTGATCAAATAACGGATATTGTGTTTCAGCCAATTTATGATGCAGTCGAATGGATTAAAACAGCGTTTACCGATCCTAAAGAAGCCTTAAATCAGCTTTGGCTGGGTTTAGTGGGCGAAGGTGGTCTTGTTGATCTTGTGTGGTGGCCTGTAAATTTAGCAGTAAATTTCATCAAAGATATTTTTAATCTTGGTGATCCTAATCAACCATTTAGAATGGGTGCATTTATCGAAGGACTCATCACACAGACTGTTGATATCTTCGCACAAATCTTCAATAAATTTATGAATATGCTTCGATCTATTCCTGTTGTTAAAGACTTCTTTAAAACAGAAGAAGAAAAGGCTCTTGAAGAAAAACGTAGAGCATTAGAAGAGGAGATTGATAGACAATCTGCTGCAATTAGAAAAATAGAACAATTTGCAACAAACAATCCTTTGGGTCCGGGATATCAATTACAGAGAATGGGTGATCCTGAGCAAATAGCTCTTTTAAATGGACTCTTCATGTCTGAAGAAGACAAAGAGAGGGCTAGACAGGAAAGAAGAGCAGAAGCGGAAAGATTAAGAAGTGAATTGGCAACTCTTGGTTCTGACAGAAGACTTATTGAAATGGCAAGAACGCAAACTGCACAGAGATTAGAATTAGCGGAGCAAAATTTATCTGCAATGCAGTCTACAACCAGTAATACAGTTGTAGATAACTCTACTGTTGCGCCAAATACTACAACGGTAAACAATCAAATGGCTGTACCAACACCAGTTGTAGAATCAGAAAGAATTTCATTAGATTAATAAAAAAAATGGCTCCCAGCAAAAAGGTTAAAGAAAAAGCTGGGAGCCATTTTATCATCTAGTCATCTTCAGTTAAACGGCTGAAAATCTCATCAACATTAAGATCATCATCGTCATCAGAAGATGCACTAGACATTGGAGAAGGTGCTACAGTCTTCATAGGAGCCGCCTCAGCAGTCACTGAGAGGTCTTCTTGCTGTTGAGCAGTGAAAGTTTCACTTACACCCAGAACAGCATCCAGACGTGCCTTAAGCTCATCATAAGACTTGTAGTTAGCAGGATCAGTAAACTCAGACAATGGGTAAACTTTCTGATATGTCATTTCGAGCATATCATCATCACCCAGCGCAGTAGGAGAAGCAAACTCAGAACGATCATAGTTCCGATAGCCTTCTACTTGGCGAATCTTGAGTTTAAAGTCTGCACCTTCCCAAAGATCAAAAGGATTTACAGGAGCCTCATCTTGGAACTGTGGCTGCATAGCATCCATCAACTTATCAAAGATTTTCTTGCCATATTCATACAAGAATACTTTGCCTTCGTTTTCAGGATTACCTGGATCAGACACTACATAAATGTTCGAGACATAATGCAGTCGGCGCTTTTGCTTACGAGCAGTTTCTTTATCTGCATCTACACCAGAGTTCCAAAGACGTGAGTTTACCTCACCGACTGGGTCCTTTTGACCAATGGACGTGAGTGACTTTTCAATGTACCACATGCCAGTGGTATCACCTTTAAAGCCGTGGTCCCAATAACGCACCCATGGCAACTCTTCACCTTCAGGAGCTGGCAGAAAACGAATGACTGCAAAGCCATTCCCTGCTTTATCTACTGTTGGTTTCCATTTGCGCTCATCTGGACCGTTATTGTTTGCGGAAGACTCGTTAAGTTTTGCAGATGCAGCAACCAACTTATCAATAGATGAACCACGGGATTGTTTGAGATTCGAAAGTGACATATTTGTATTTTCCTTATATTACAGAGTATTAATTTTTGTATTGTATTACAGTGTGTTTAGTATGTCAATCATTTTTTTCAAAGGTGATTGAGCCTTCTTTTACCTCCATAGCTTCTGGAGATTCTTTTTTAGTGAGCAGTGTTTTTAAATCAGGATGTGTTGTGATAAAACCATCTTGCTCAATTAATTCATATTCTTCAAAGAGTTCCAGTTGCTTCTCGCTCTGGGCAGACACACTCTCCGATATCGGGAAGTTCTGGTTGCTCATCTGAGACCTCCTCTGGTGTTTCTTCTCCAATGCTGTCATCAGAGGCTGTAGATTGTACATCACCTGTAGCATCGGCTTGTACATCTGGTTCTGTGGGTTGTGCATCAATTACTTCCTCTACTTTATTGTCTTCTGAAAATCTGCCAAACAAATCATCTTTATAGACAAACGAGCAAGCACCAATGCCGAGAAATACGAGTACAAACGGAATGTACAGTCCAATTAATTTAAACATAAAGTTCCTCAGTGTTTTCATAATGGTAATTTATTTACCTTTTCTAGATAGTTAAGCTCCATGGCTTCATATTCGATCTTATCTTTAATGCTCATATTTAGCAGAGAATTAGTATCATCTGGCTCAATAGAATTTTCTTTACAGACTTCTAAAACTGCATCCATGTATGACTGATTTTTGTCATGTACATATTGCTCAACTAAAGTACAAAACTTTTCTTTTGTCAAAATTTTATCACTAATCATTTATCATCTCATTCATTTTAATTAAGTTCATATAGTCTTCTCTGTCATCACCTGTAACTGGCGCTCTACGATTACAAGTCTGACATGCAGGAAGACCTTCTCTTGAATTCTCACAGAAATGTTTTTTTCTGTAGCCATTTAAATTCTCATTATAATTAATAAACTCTTCAATATTTTCTTCAAAGATATTACCTAGTATAAGAGGATTCCAGTCATCACAGCATAGATTATAGTTACCGTTCCAGTCAATATACATGTTATACACTAATTTAGAGCATGTATTATCCTCAAATTCATCAAAAGTATTTTCGCCTAAAAAGCCTGCACGATTTGTCATCCCTTCTCGACTACTCGTTGATTTTTTTCGCCAAGTGCTTTTTATAATAGGAAGCTCATCAAAATTTAATCCTGTATCAGGCTTCCAAGAGAATTTAAAATTTTTATACTCTTTATATGCATCTTGAATTCTTACAGCTTCAGCTTCATCTGTCGTGTAAAGATCGTAATGAACAATGAAATTGGGATCATTCCAGAATTTTTTTAATACGTCTATTCTTTTACCATTAGTTGTAATTTGCACTTGGTATTCAGGATTGTCTTTTAAAAATATTTCAATAATTTTATCAAAGTCTTTGGTGAGAGTTGGCTCACCTCGTCCAGCAAAAATTACTTTCTTGGAGTAGTTTAAATTATCTAATTGATTTCTAATTTCTCTGGCAGTGTCAAGAGACATATGTAGATTTTGATTAGGGTATCCATGCGCTCTCGGACAGAAACTGCACTGCAAGTTGCATAGCTCTGTCGGATTAATTTCTACAACATTAATAAAATTAAAATAATCCATTAATACCAATCACTTCCCGATTTTCGATCATCAAGATATTCGGAGTATCCGTCAAGATCAGCTTTAATTTCATCCATATCATAAGAGTTAAGATACTCTTCATCATATGCAGCAAGTGCATCAATTCGCTTGGTCGCAGCAAACTGCTTATTTTGTTTTTTACCAATAAAGCGTTTTTTCAAAGACATATTTTTTCCCATTCAAAAGTTATAATATCGTTCTTATGCCAATCTAATGGATTATCCGAGATTGTCAATGATTTTTCAAATTGTTTATACTCAAGAATTTTATCAGGTATATGCGTATAGTTTTTCTGCACTACAGCTTTACCTGCCCGCAGGTTCATATAGCTAAAAACTTTCATTAGCTTATTTTCTAAATGGAAGTCGCCCCATCTTATACCATTAAATCTTTCATCATATCCACCAACCATAAGAAAGTATTTTACAGGAATAGTGTATTGATTTTCAGCAATCTTTACATATTCATTTTCTTCATAGTCAATAACTTCTTGGATACGTTCTAATGCAAAGGGCAAAAGAGCGTGATCTAAATCCAAGAAAGTTGCCCATTCTGTTTTACACATAACAGCAGCTAAATTTCTAGCGGCATGAGAATTAAAGCCAATATCCTCTTTAAGTCGATACAGAGTTATATTCTCTGTATCAAACTCTTGTAAAACATCTTTTGCAGGATACTTCTGTGACGCATCATCAACTATGATTAAATTACTAAAATAATCTTCCTTAAAGTTATTTTCAATAAAAATCTGTAAGTATCCCGGATTATCATAATATGTTGTGATTAGTGTATTCATTCATTTCCAAAAACAGTATTCACTTGATTATTAACTAGAACAAATTGACCAAATCTTGGCATCTTCATCAGATGTTTTGTGCCAACATATGTGCAAGTTGATCTTAGTCCACCTAGAATGTCATCCACTGTATTTTGAACGGGACCTTTATATTTAACTAAAACTTCTTTTCCTTCAGCGGAACGATATCCCTTTAAGCCACCATTATGCTTATCATTTGCTGCTTTTGAAGACATACCATAAAATTTAACATACTTCTTTTCGTCAATAACAGGCACCCAACTGTGTCCTTCTGGATGAGGCATAACTTCATTAGATTGAGTGTACTTACTTACAATTTCGCCACCACCCTCATCATGACCAGCTAACATTCCACCAACCATAACAAAGTCTGCACCAGCAATGAGAGCCTTTGCAATGTCACCTGGTGTTGTACACCCACCATCAGAACAGACAAAGAATCTACGATCATAAAGACTATTCATTCGCTCGGCTTCTTTTGCAATTTCCATGACGGCAGAAAGTTGAGGAAATCCTACACCTGTCTTGATTCGAGTTGTACATACGCTACCAGGGCCAATGCCAACCTTGACGCAATTTGCACCAGCATGATAGAGATTAATAGCAGTTTCTGGTGTAACTACATTTCCTACCATAATGAAATGCTTTGGTCCACAAATCTCCCTTACTTTTCTGACAAAATGCAAGACTTTAGGCAAATAGGCATTGGGAGTATCAATACAAATTTTTAAAAATTTATCTTTAAAGTCTTTGACTCTTTCTAATTCATCATAGTTAATACCAATAGTCAGAAATGCCAAAGATGGGTCTTGAATTTTATCAAGCTCTTCATCAGGAATTGATTTGTTCAATGCAGTCATCATCAAGTTTTTTGACAATTGATTATGCATCTCAACAGTTCCAACTCCATCCATGTTTGCAGCGATAATAGGAATTGCTTTAAAAGATGAATCATCAGAGACTACCTGATAATTATCTGCATTGATATTAAAATCAGCAGAAACGTTATGCTCTGATCCGGTCACATAGATATCGTCTAGTATATCATTTGCCTTTTTTTTGTCGGCAAATGGAAAAAACTTTGAAATTAGTACAACATCTTTTCTAGATTCAATACCTTCTTGATTTTCATGATTGTAAAGAGACGGTTTACCTCTTTTATCCAGTCTTGCGCCAGAAGTAGGAACAATTAGCACATCTGAAAAATCTAATTTCAAATCTTCATCATAAAATCTACCATAATAAAATCTTCTCAGTTCAGGAGTAAAACTACCAGCAACTCTCATACTATATTTCCTTTTAATTAATCACACAAACGAGATATTTATATGCTATCTATCGTAAACCTTTTTTCAAACACTTCAAGAACTTTTTTTAGCTCAGTGATTCCCCATACATCTACATCTTCATGATCCCAAGGATACTTGACCATAAAGAGACTGTCCTCACTCAAGCTAGGATCATCTAGTCCATCGAACGGAACACCGATCCTTACAGGCATTATATCAAATGAGTTGTGCTTTCTCTGCGGAATAAACTTGAACTGTCTGACTTCAAACGTTTTTATCGGATCATGTGTCTTTTGTTCCATAATAAGTTCCTGGTCCAGTTGTATATGTTAGAGTGGTCACAGTGCCAGTTCTTTGTACTGCTTTTCCTCCTGCAGCGCCAGAACCACCAGAAGCGGCCCATCCACCTCCACCACCAGAAGTTATAACTCCACTAGTGCCAATTAGTTTTGAAATTGCTGAACCAAGAGAACCATTTGAAGAATTTGAACCTCCGTTACCTCCAGTTGTTCCTCGGTCTGCACCGAATCCTGTCCGGGCAGTTCCACCCGCTCCTCCCGATGCAGTAGAAGTAATTTTATTACCACCACCTCCACCGCTAGAAGCTGCCGCCTGTTTTCCAGTTTCTGTAGAAGTATCAGGCGCAGTATATGTATATGAAACTAACGCTCCTCCAGCGCCACCTCCTGCCTGTCCTCCGCCAGCATCTCCAACCGAGCCCATTGCACCAGCGGCACCTTCTGTTCTTTCAGTGCCCGAGCCACCACTAGAAGTATCGGTTTTACTTTTAATTACAACACCTGCTCCACCAGATTGTGTATAAGGAAATCCTGTAGGTGATACCATTGCCTGCCCACCATTGCCGCCATTCCAGCCACCGCCTCCGCCGCCATAAGCAGTTTTAGTCGTATGTGAAGCGAACGATCTTCTGCCGCCACCACCGCCACCTGCGATATATGCGCCATTCAAGTTGTCAATAGTAATTTTATCAGAATTATGTAAAATTCTTATTGCAGCGGTGCCAGCACTAGGTGAAGATTGTGAATATCCTGCACCATCTCCTCCTCTTCCTGCAATAATACCTTTATTAGTAATTGTTAAATCTGCAAAATACCCACCAGTCTGTATACTATTATTAAAGCAGGCATCACTGTCTATGATAAACTCAAACGGAACATTTTGCTCACCACTAACGTTTGGTATAAAAGTGTCTGCAATATCGTAAAGATTTACATATGTTCCTTTAGATACAACAGCAGAGTCACCATTATTATCAATATAAAAATTATTGTTTGTGTTTGTCGGGTCTTCAAAGAAGGTTACTGAGATAACATTCACTGCACCGTAGAAATCTGAGAAGCTAATTGCTCCACTAGTGGGAATATTATCATTTTGTGGAGAAGCGGCGGGCACTAACCCACCGTCTACATAGTATTCACTCAAAGAGTGTGGCCGTAAGGATGCAGGAGTGGCATTATCTGTAATAAATTCGGGCACTATATCATTTTCAATAGATAATGAACCAGATAACTTAATTGCCATGTTACAACCTTAGCTGTTAGAATATATTATATTTATAAGCTATTCAAAGGTTGATAGTAGTCATAGACACTATTTGCATAATACATCCTATCATCATACATATGAATGATGGCATTAATATCTACACAGTCTTTCTCTGAATTTGCTTGAAGCATACCAGCATACTGTTCCATCAATACATTTACCTTAAATGCTTCAATGTCTCCCTGCGTAAGGTCAACATCCTCTTGCTCTGCCGTGTAGAGCATAAACGAGTCAAAGATTCCATTGAATGCTAAGACTCGTTCTTTATTCGTTTCACCACATCCAATAACCTCTGCTGCGATTAAAGTCGCAATATCGGTAAACTCTGTGATCATGGTTTCTTTGTTCATCTCTTGACTCTTAGCAGTACTAGGAACCAACAAAAAAAGTAATGCTAAGAATCTCAACATATTAACTCTCCCTAAAAACTTTGTGTATATCCCTTAGCAAGTTCTTTGCTTCATCGGGTTTACGTTGAAAAATATTACGACCTACAATCATGCCGTATCCACCTGCCTGTGCAATACGTTCTGCATAAAGCCTCATATGTTGAGAATCCGTGTATTCTCCGCCAGAGAAGACTACTGGAATGCCACATGCTGCTTTAACAATGTTTGTAACATTCATACTATTTGCTGGCATTTTGACCTTGATAACATCAGGCTCTAACTGTGCAGCCATATATGCAGCATGCATAAGTGTTTTGTTTGTAGTCTCTTCGTAACCAAGGCCACGGGGATAAGACCAGAGAATAGACTTTACATTATCCGGTTTATGTTCTTGGATTTTACCAAAATAATTAATCATTTCATCTTGCTTAGAAGAACCCGGATAGATTGTAAACCCTACTCCACCCATGTTAGCAGCATCCCGAGAACTAGCATAGATTGCCTGTGATGGTTCAAGGTTTTTGTTTAGATTGTTACCATGATTTAGTTTCATAATAACATCTTGGGCAAGGTGTGGATACTTTTTACAAAGTAGATTGGCAGTGCGTTTTGGCAGTGCTGTAGCACCTACTAGACCCTCATGTAGCAGTTCTGCAATAAAGTCTACCTGATAATCAATATCCAGCATTTCTGGATGGTCAGTAGCATAGAATGCATCTACTGGACCATGCTCTACTCCTTGGTCAATAGGAAGGATAATAGTATAGTTACCCTTCTCACCAAAACCTTCTTCACTTAAACGCTTGTGCTTCATTCTCAACCTCTAATTGTTTGATACGATGTTGGCAATATTTTTTTAAAGTCAGCAGATTTTCAATGTCTTCATGGGCTAGGATAATCTCCATTGCCCTAACATAATCTGTTTCCTGTTTGATTTTAAAATCATCCATTATTCTTCATCTTTCTTGTCATTTATTCTTCATCTCCCATCTAATATAATAGTAGAGCGCCCCCAACCAGCCGACGGCAACCATAACTATAATAAATTTCTGCTCAAAGCTCATTATTCATCCCCACCTCATTGAGCCGTACATAACGCACAGTAAAACTGCCGCAACTAACCCGAATATCAGTATATCCACAATCATTCTTCATCTTTCCATAACATATGCAATGTAGCTACTGGTGACGGGATCAGGAAGCGATTTTTCTTTTCCTTCCTCTTTCTCCAAGTCACCAAGATATAGATAAGCCATTCTCAGAAACTCTTTCTTATCATCAGATGCACATTGTTCAACACCATCAATAATAAGTCTGTGTGGTAGTGACATTATTCATCATCCTCTAGTAACACTTTTCCCAAATCATATAACCAAAACTTACATCATCATCAGAGAAACCTTTCATGCCTTCAAGAACAGACATCCACTTGGCAAACTCGATGATGCTTTCATCATTCACATTTACTTTATACTCATCACGGTCATAACCTGTCTTTTTTGCTACAAACTTCACATACCGTTCTGTGTCATTCTCAGAAGGTGGAGCCCACTTGTAGATTGCTTCACTCAAAGAGAGGCCAGAATACAGACGGTCAAGAAGGTCAAACATAGCTGCATATCCCCATTCTGGAGCAGCGAAGGACTCAAACCCAGATTCATTAGTTGTCTCGCCATAGTAGGTTACCTTTGTTTTCCGAATGTTACCGGGGTTGTTATTCCGAGTAGGAAGGTTAGTAGAAATGTGAGTATAGTCATACTCACCAAAACTTACTTCATTGCAGTCTAGTTCTTCTGACCAGACAGGCTTTAAAGCACCGTATCCAAAAAATCCGAGAAGGAAACAAAGGATAAACCAAATAATATAAAAAGTTTGCTTGCGCATTTTAATAACCTAAAAAAATCAATTACATAAAATATATAGTCGAGAAAAAGGGGACTGTCAAGTCCCCTGAGTCTATCATGCTTCGTAGTTTTCGAATAACATATGAGCAGTAATCATGAAGTCTTCTGCTGCTTCTGCTGGTGACTTAATCTCAAGATCATTTACATTGGCGATTAGAACATCATAACGACGCTTCAGCAGCTTCAAAGTTTCTACTGCCTTTTTGATATCACTATAGGTCATGGTGTCAACGTCTTTGTGCAGCTTAATCATTTTCATTATCCTACATAGTTGTCAATTACATCAACCAACTCAGGGGCATACACACCCTCAATCAGCTTCCGAACTTTGTACTCATACTTACGAATCTGGCCGAATTCTACATCGTAGTGGTCAGCACCCGCAATGTAACGAACAGTAACAATCCCTTTCCAAGGAGTCATACCCGTGGTCTTGAACTGAAGGGCATCTTCTTGTGCGACAAGCTTGTCTGCACCCCATGCATTCATGGCCCAAGGATCAATGGCTTTGATCTGCTGAAGGATGGTCTTGGCAATCGTCATGTCAGTCATTGGTTTCTTTCTTTCTCATCAACTTACATACTTAATATAGTTACAAAAAAAGGGTCCGTCAAGACCCTTTTTGTATTTTTTTTATTTTTCTTTTGGAGTGTACATGTCTACTGCCGCTTCAAGTTCCTCATACATTTTGTAGGTGTACTTGGTGATGGCATGCTTGACAGAACGGGGAAGTTCCATACGAATGATTAACTCATCTACACGATCCAAATGCGCATCAATCGTTTCTAGATTACCAACGTTAATGTGTTTACGCTTCAACATCTATTCTTCTCCCAACAGGTCAGGCCGTTCAATTGCAATATGCTCAGTCTCATACCCACCGAACAACATCTTTTCTTTGTAGACAAGGAAAATCTGGTTAGCACCCTCACGGATGTTCCACATCACTTCAATCTTGTCTCCGCTAGGCAGCTTAGTCTTCAGCCAGTCAAACGGCTCAAGCTCGCCGATTTGCTCTACAATGTCATTGCTCAGTTCAATGGCAAAGTGAGTCCACTCTTCTTTGCTACCAACGTCAATGGTGACATTGTTCTCAGCAGCAGTAACAACATAATCATCACGGTAAAACGACATATCAATCTCTTTCATCAACTTACATAATGAATATAAGAAAGGGGTCAACTGTTGTCAACCCCTTTTTTGAACTTTTTACATGTTTACTGCAAGTTCTAGAGCCTTCTTTTTGACGTTCTGATTAGCGCCATACCAAGCAGACTGAAGGCGGTTATCGTTGTTCCGACCCAGCGTGTGGTCAGTCATGTAGGTGACAGTGTTGAACAACTGCCAGAAGGTTCCTTCACCAAGTTCTGCACCAGCTTGAGTGTGCATCACTTCAACTGCTTGCCGTGCCTTGTTAGAGTCACGATCACCAGCAGAAGGAAAGACATTGTTGAAGTAGTCAACTACCTGCTCTTTGGTGTAGTACTTCTGACAGAGGTACTCAGCAGCTTCTTTGTAAGTCTCCAGCTTCTGGTGTGCCATACCCAGAGTAGCCATAGCATCTTCAGCATTGAAGGGGCGCTGGTGCCCAACCCGAACATACTGATCAACATTCTGTCCGAGAGAAAGAGTCAGGGTGTTATTACAAACAACACGGATTGGAGTGAACCGTACATCAATGGACTTGCCGTACTGATGTGGGTTAGAAAACAGCAGATAGGACTCTACAGAGTCTTCACCACGGGGAGTCTTGATAGTGAACCCATCATTGACTTTAGCTAGAGCCCAGACCATCTTGCCGTCTTTCAGAGAGCCAGCAGTATGCATCTGCATATCACCAGCATCTACAAACTCACGAAAGAATTCAAATGCTTGTGCATTCTGAACAGGGTTCCAGTCGTTACCCACAATGTCCATGACTTTGTTGTCAGAAGAACGGATCAGAGCGGACTTGCCTGGGACTTCGCCCATCTCACCAAGATCGTCCATGTAGTACATGGGCTGCTTGGTTACAGACCAGTTAAGACCTGCTGCTTCCATCATGCCATCAGTAGAGATATCATCAGAGACTTGCTGACCAAGACCATGCCAAGGCAGTTCACCTGCATAAGCCATCTGAGCAACACCGTTTACCATTTCAATTTCGTGAGACATCTTCTTTCCTTTCTTTAAGATACTCTCTGAAGATAATCGTATTCAAAACGATTGTCAACAACTTTTTTGAATTAATTTTGTTCTGCGTTACGTTCAGCAAGAATATCATTGATAGCTTGCAGGCGAATTTGACGACGGTGATACATGAAACCTTGAATCATTGTATCACGGGTCTCAATAAGTTCAGCAGTAGAGCGAGGCTCAAATAAACGGCGCTCTGCGGCATACCAAGAGTTTTGATTCATCAGTCAAACTTTCGTTTTCAATTCAACTTACAAAATCAAGATAATAAAAAAGGGCTGCAAAAGCAACCCTTTCTTTTCAATTATCATATAAACTTTTATGAAAATGTGACTTCATACTTTCCATCTTCTAGTTTATGAATAGCACCTGGCATTTGATAACCAAAGTCATAGCCACGTCCTGCATCAATTTGACCGTTGTGGTATGCAGCCTCTGCTGCTTCTTGTGCCACCTCAAGACTTGAGTATGTGCCCCAGCTAACTTTACAACCTGATCGCCAGTCTTCTGGTTGAGGGTATTTTTTATATTCAAAACTCATCTTCTATGCTCCTAACTTTCGATTTCCCAACCTGACATGTCGAACTTTCGACCATCAGGAGTAACTCTATATGTCTTACCATACTTTGTTTCTGTTTTCAGGTCTCCTTGGTAAATCATTTTTCCGTCATAGTCAATGACTTTGAAGAAATTTGGACTCAAGCTGCCATAGACTCGTGCCATAAACTTTTTTCGATTTGCATTCCAGTTGGAGATAGGAACAAAATCACCGACAAACTGATACTCTTCAGTTTCATTTACATCATTAGGTTTTGTGAATTCAGAACTAGATTCACCTTTTCTTTTGTTCTTAGAACCTTTAGGTCTTCCACGAGGCATAATGTCTCTTTCTTAAATGTTTCAGACTTTCTTACTATACAATGAAAGAAATTTATCGTCAACCATTTTTTTACACACAATTTCATATTGCTCAATCACATCAACTGGTGTATACTCATTATCAAGAGCAAAAGTATAAACGTCCATTCCAATATCTAAGGCTCTAAGACCTTCACATGCTTCGGACTTTTCAATGTCAGTTTCAGGAGTATTTGCAAAAGTCTGTAGTGCATCATTACGAAAGGAGTAAATGCTGAGATGTTTTTTAAATGTAAGTTGTTTTCGATAGTTTGATGGAATAGGACTACGGGACATGTAGAGAATTTTGTCTTTACGATTGGTGACAATCTCAATAGACAATTCATTTGACGGATCAGTTTTAACAATATGAGGAATTACAACATCAACATTGTCATGATTATTATGATATTTGGCTAGCTTTTGAATATCGTCAGGATTAACAAGCGGATCATCACCCTGTATGTTTACAATAATATCTCCATCCTCTGCACCTAAAAGTCTAGCTGCCTCTGCTATTCTTTCAGTGCCATTAACATGACTATGTGAAGTCTGAATATACTTGATGCTCAGAGTCTCACATTGTTTTACAATTTCTTCATTGGGAGTACACAAATAAACTTCAGCATTTTCATCTATAAGTTTAGTTCTGAAGTACACATGCGCAAACATAGGAAGACCTTCAATGTCAAGTAGTGGCTTGTTAGGCAGTCTGCTACTTTCTAGTCGAGAAGGTATCAAATAATATGTTTTTCTTTTCATGCTACAACCTCAAATCTCAGCGAAGAACTTTCATCATGCTTTACACAACCTTTTGCCCATGCCTTTTGACCAAATTGTTCAGTATACTTTGTTTTAATTTCACTGTCAAGTCTCTTAATTCGAGTTTTGCCACCCTCTTGATATTTTGACCAATGTAAAGACTTATACTCCTTCATGAGTGCATCATATTTTTTCTTGTCATTTACTGAACTTTTGATTTCTGGCCATCTAGATTCATCAAAAAAGGCAAGCAGCGCAAATATTTTTGTATATTTTTTTACATCATCTGCCTGTAAGTATGGCTTAGGCATATTCAGTGAGTATTCTTCTAAGTAACCTCCATTAGAAACAATTTCAGAATCAATAAAATTCGCTTTTTCTGCTAATTTTCTAAGACCTGTGCCAACATAAGGTATAAATGTTGCTATAGTCAATCCATCATAGCCCCTTGCTTTATGAACTAATCTAGCAGTATCTTCAATCATACTTGCAGTTTCATAAGGCATACCAAGAATGGCATTTAGTGAGTAGGGAATATCAGACTCATTGATATAATTAAAATACTCATAGTAAACTTCTTGCTTTACATTTCTTGATAGAATGTCTCTTCTATATTCTTCATTGCCAGATTCTAGTCCAAAAGTCATACGATAGATTCCTGCATGTTTCATCATATCTAAAACATCAGGCTTACAATTCTCGACTCTTGTGTTAATCCAAAATGGCACTTTGTATTTTGACCACATGTTCGCAAAATCTTCCAGCTCTTTTTTAGGGCGAGCCAAGAAAGAATCGTCAATAAACATTATCATTTCTGGATCATGGACTCTCAGATAATGTTGCAACTCTTTTTCAATTACATCAGCACTCTTTCGACGCATGAAGTTGCCTTGATTATTTTCTTTTGAAAATGCTCTCTGTGATGGTGAGTTACAGTAAGTGCAGTTGTATGGACATCCTCTGTAAGTTTCCATAGGCATTGCCCTTTTGAACTTACGACCGCCCATTGGTCTGTTCCATCTATTGTGATCGAACAGTGAAAAATCAGGCATTACAGCAGAAAGATTACAAAGTTCTTGCTCTGCATTTGTATGCGCATGATCTTTAAATCTATATGTTGTGCCAGGAATATCATGTAGGGACTGATTTGTTTTTAATTTTTTGATTGCATCACGAACAACACCTTCGCCTTCGTGATGACAAATTTGATTTATAACATCATACTTCAGCAGAAACCTTTTACCGTCTCTTGCAAAGACACCACCTACAATATTAGGTATATTTTTTTCTCTGATAGATTCTAATAATTTAATTCCTAACTTATGTGTATCTTCAGAGACGGACAGTAGAATTAGGTCAGGCAAAAACTCTTCTACTTTCTGAACAAAGTCTGGTACTAAATTATCAGGATTTTTGACCTCAAAAATTTCATCAGCAAACGTGCCATTGTTTGCTCCAATGTCTTCCATTGTCACATGTCGATTTTTAAATTGATCAGAATAATATGTTGTCTCAAACACATCAACGTTACAGCCCTCTTGCTTTGCAATCGCTGTAAAAATACCAACACTAATTGCTGGTGAAAACATCAGCGGCAAGTTTGGATATACAATCAGAACATTCATTTATGAACCTGAATATCTACATTATCGGGTTTCTCAACTTTAATATTATTATGCTTATGATGAATTACAAACTGAATATCACTAAATTCTTTAAAGATACCATGCGTGATAGTACGCCATGTTTGAGATAGTCGCTGTGTATTCATACCGCCTCTATCGGATTCAAGATAGAAGTCTGTTCTTGAGCGAATATCAAAGTCCATCAGTGAATCAAATCCCCAGATATGTACTTCTTCAGGTTTCATTTTATTGCAAGTGTAATGCAGTGCAAAGTGACCACAATTAAAGTTAGTATATCCTTGACCTCCCTTGCCAGCATATTCAGGCAAAGTTGTATAGAATTCTTTAATGTGGCCCATATGTTTTAAATGAAAGCCACTGTTTCTTTCCATATATGCTTTTGGCCTAAATCCAAGAACCCAAGTGTATGGATTTACCAAAGAGCCTTCATGCAGAGCCTTCATCATTTTAAAGTCTACCATGCATGAGTATGCAATGTTAGGAATATCAAATGGTGGTAAATTACAACAAACTTTCAAACCCTTCTGAGGTGTATATAAATTTGAAGCATGTCCATTACCAATTACATGAGCAACTTTAGGCATTATTTCTTCTAACTCCTGATAGCCAACCTACTAATGAGTATCTAGTGCCCTTTGTAACGGGCGTAACTCTATGCTCTAAATCTGAATAGAACATAATCATATCTAGCGTATTCTCAAAATTATCTATATTAATATCTCTAAATTCAAATTCGCCGCCTTCATATTCACTACTACTATTTAACAAAACACTAAACGATAGAACTCTCTTATCTAAAGGATCATTATCAAAACCTGGAAATGCATCTTTGTGCCAATCATAAAAGCCTTCATATGATTCATCATATTCTGTTATTTGTAGTGTTAAATTAAATAAGTCAGGCTCATCAAAAATGTCTTCAGCAACTTCTAAAGAAAAGTTTTTTATTTTTTCATGTAAGTCAGAAAAGTCATTTTCATTCAAACACAATACTTTACTTCTACGAAATTTGAAAACTTCTTCTTCTGGTAAATTATGTCCAATAAGACCATCACCATTTTGATTTTTGAACTGTTCAAAAAGATACTTTAGTTCAGAATCACTCAGGGATATTTTACATAGATGATGTGTCTTCATTGTCAATAAGTCTCTTGATGTGATCTTTGCCTTTAACACCAGTCCAGTGCATTATTTTCTTCTTTGATGAATCTTGCCCATCTAACATCTGAATGCGCAGCCAATTGTAAATATTAGGCAAATCTTCAATGTACACTCTTTTCTTTAGTGGATCATCTCTCAGCATTGCATGTAAAACTTCTTGATCACCAACTTGCGGCGATGTATTAATCTGATTTCTCCACTCTTTGAGAATTCTTGGTGTTCCCTCAAAAAGAACTACACCTGAGTTATGCCAAGTCTCACCTCTTCGCTTTGTCCAAGGCAAGTCTTCTACCATGCCCAATTTATTTTCAACAGAGTATCCGAAAATATTGCCAATAGGTCTAAGAATTTCGCAGTCGGTATCAATCCAACAAACTTTCTTTGCAATCTTGGAAGCTCTAATCATAGCATCTGGCTTTAGAAACCAATTCTTATCTTTACGAGACTGCATATCTATTACATGATCAAAATGATTACCTAAAGTTTCTCGCAGAGGTTTACTTACTCCAAAGTTTGCAAAGATAACTGGAATATTTTGACTATTATGTTTTTTGTAGTTCTTGAGCCACCAATCTAACATCCATTCAGTATTAGAATCGCAGCCCGTTAAAAATGCTTTATCGAACACTTAGAATATCCATTTTACCTGTCTTGAGATATGAATGTTTTGCTTGAATGCCATCTTGTCTTTGAATAGTTGTAAACGTATCTTTTGCTTTGATAGGCCATGGAAAATATTCTGTGACTTCAAAAGTATCTTTGTGAATAAAAACATCAGTGGGTTTTGCCAACGTCTTTGCTCTGAGTAGAAGCTGTTTAGCACCAACTGGTGTAATAAAATATCCATGCGCACCAGGAAAGAAAGGCTTTGAGACAAGTGGTCCTTCACCTAACTTACTAGGAGTAGTAAATGCGCCATATGATGGCTGACCTAAGTTTACAATGTCTCCTCGTAGAAAAGTTGGAATATCGTTGATAATAACAGCATCATGTTCAAGAATCAAGTAGTTTTGTTGTCTTCGAAATGATTCTAACCAGAGTGAATAATGAGAAGAAAATGCAGCAAGAGCATTTTTATATCTTGACCATTTTTCTTTGAAAAATCTTGTATCAATTTCTTCATCATGTACAAACTGATCTACAGTCTTAGGAGTAATAGCATTAAAATGTTCAATATGAATTCCATATGCAGCGCCAGACTCGACACATCTTTTTGCAGCTTTCACTGACTCTGGCATGTTCATCAAAGTAATTACTTTTGCAATCATAATTTAGCCTGTAGTTGTAGATTTTCTTTGTTCTACTCTAGTTATATAAGGATAATAAGACTTGAGTTGTCGAGGAAAAAATTGCTTACAAAGTAAAGCATCATTTGGCCAAAGACCAATCTTTCTTTGTAGTTCGGCAGCTTGTCTGGCAGCAGATGGTGTAATTACATATGCACTGTTACCAGCAAGGCCGTCTGGATTCTTGTCATCTGGTCCGTTAACACCATCAACAAAGTTTACACCAAAATCCCATTTAATAATATTTTCATGGTATTGATTACCTCGACGTGTAGCTCCTCTTGGATCATTGATCATTACAATCTCACCATCTTCAATCTGATTCCAGACTTTTGACGGCCTGAACTTTCTCGTAAAAATTGAGTCATGCTCAAGGATCATAATTGGCTCATCATTTTTTACACACAAATCCCAGAGTTTTAAATGAGAAAGAGAGCATGCCATGATTTTTCTATGATCATTGGCACGGTAGCCAACCAACTTCATGCCATACTCTTCTTTTGTTTCTCCCTCAAGAGGATAAGTGTAATTCCAGTCATATGTACTGCTGGGAGTTTCTGCCTTTACTATTTCAATATGAAGATCATCTGTCATTTGTCTAGCTGATGCTACAGTTGCCCTAGCACTAGACACACTGTATTGATCACTAAAAACTGTAATTACATAGGCTTTCATATTATTATTTCTTCTTTAGAACTGTATATCCGACATTCTTAGTATATCGCTCTAACACTTCCCATCCACTATTTCTTTTGGCAAAGTTGGCCAATACATTGTAAAGAGTATCAACTGATCCTCTAACATTTGTACTGGTGTCATGAGCAATAATATATTTCTTTACATTTGCTCCATGCAAATCTAGCTCTTGCTGCATAAATTCTGGCTTATGCACAGAGTCAATGACAAGCATGTCAACTTCTTTTACTGTTGCAAAGCTTCTTGAATCCATTTCTTTGATAGAAAGTTCAATACCATTTTCTTTACAATATTTACTTGCAATAGGCTTAAGGAACTTATTATAGCGGGAAAAATCAATATCGACAAGTTGAATAGATTTCGTGTTCGTCAACATAGCAGCAGATGCACTGCCGCCTTGGTGAGTGCCTAGCTCCATATAGCTGTCACACTCTTTCAAATGCTTTGTGATAGCATCATGCATGGCACAATAATTTTCGCCATGTGCCTCTTCTTGAATTCTACGAATTTCACTATTAAACTCTTCAAGAGTGGTCACATGACCAAGTTCAGCATTAATCATCATTTTTTCCTTTTACAAATTAACAAAACGCTACCAGCTTGGCTGCCTAAGTCTTGTGCAACAATATCTAGTCTTTCTCTTACCATCTCTGCAACTTCAGACAATTTTGCATCTAGCGGGTCCATGGCTGAGCCTTCAGACTCTCGCTCATTATATTCAAGTGCTAGAATACCATCATCAGATAGCTGATTAGCCCAAGTCTCTAAAGTCTTTTTAGGATCAATCGTATGATCAAAAGAGTTTGAGTATACAATATCAAATTTGTTTAGCCATTCATCTTTTGGTAGAGTAAAGTCATGCTGAACAGTCATTTCAAATTGTTCTGCTGTTTCACTAATCTCTGTGCCAATCACATACGAATTCTTAAAAACACTCTTAAAGTATTTCTGCTCTGCTCCATTTCTTGTGCCATGGCAAATAATATTAGTCGCTTCAGGCTTATGCTCTTTGATAATTTTACCTGTATGCTCTTTAAAATATACACGGCCAAGTTTTCTTTTATTGTGAAATGTCTGAGTTTCTACATACTCATCATATCCATTTTCATATTGATAGATTTTCATTGAAAATTCCTTTTTTAAGACTTGATTGCTTCTATTAATTGCACATCGGTAATATCTTTTGGCTCATTTCTTCTTGACTTCATCTTTTTGATTACGGCCAAAGAAACATATTTAAAGCCATTATAGTATAAGTGATAACGTGGATTATTAATAATATCATCAAGAGTTAATTTATAATGAGTTTCTAAATATTTGTTGTGAGAATCAGCTGGTGCATTATTATAATAAATTAAATCCAGGTCTTTACAATCTCTTAGACCGTATAATGATAATACACTTGAGCCAGTAATTACTGTATTATCATCTGGTGTCGCAGAAGCCAAAAGTTTTCTATAGTTTGGCAACAAAACATTCTGCCTATTATTAAGAAAATGTATGCTATTATCGTTGAATACTGTTTTGGCTACTCGAATAGCTTCTTCATGAGTGTCAGTGATATGAACAGAGTGATTACCAACATTAAATAATGATCTAACTTTGCTTTTCATTTCTTTTACAGTCTCAAGATTTTTTGCATCTATCACCATAAATCTTACGCCACTTCGGCCCATGAAGCACTGATTGCCTTTTCTTCTGATTCCTCGCTCATTTGCCCAACCATCAGAAAGATATATTTCTTTCATCAAATTGAACTGGCCTTCTTGATTTAATTTTTCGTCTGAATGATAAACCAAATTAGAGTATTCACTAATTATATTCATAACATCATCCATGCGGCTATAACAAATAGGAAACAGGCAAACAACATGTGTGTTAGGCTTTAGCTTAACATATTCTAATGCCGCTCTTTTGATAACAGATTTTGATAGTCCTTTTTTAATAAAGAATTTATAATCAGACTCGATATAATAATTCTCATCTGAATTTGTATTTCTAGTATTAATAGGTCTTTGATGATATAGCGCTGCTGCTAATCTGTGGGAGCCATTTGCAATATGTCCGTCAGGATTTACCGGAACGGGCTCTTCGATATTACTATTAAGTATTGATTTAAATGCGTTATCGAAATCTTCAAAGTTTCTTTTTCTTGGTGTTCCTTCATAAAAGCCATTCCAAACTTTGATATGTTCTTTGTATGCATTTTTATAATAATCACTTGATAAATCTGATGCATACATATGTTTAATAGGAACATCAAATCGTCTATGTGTCAACAAATCGTTGGGATTTCTTACTTTCAAAACTTATATCCTTCAACTATTCCTGCTTTCTGTAGCGCTCTAAGATTATCAATCTTTTCTTGCTCAGGTCCACCTGGCTTGATTTTCTTTCTGATATGGATGAAGCCTGCCTTTTCTGGATTAGGCAAGAAAGAATCTTGACACCACTTCTTGTCTGTAAAAATGTCAGGAGTTTTCATTGTAATGCCTGCACGATACGCCAAGACATGCATGATACCTTCATCACCGAAATTCCAACGCTTATTAAAGTTAAGCATCCAAGACTCATCACCACCTAACTGTTTTCTCAACTTCTTTCGCATAGCACGACTTAGCTTGTAGATTGCACCACCCCAATATGGAGCACTAGCACTAGCAATAATTGGATACATGTTAACAATTTTACGATGAAGCATTTTCTGTGTATCTGTGTAAAGACCAATTCCTTTAACATCAAATACATTTTCTTTCATAGACTTTGGGACAAACATATCAATGTCTAGCATGAGTAGATCATCATATTCATCCCATCTCTCATCAAGCATACACATCTTCTGGCAAGCCCAATGAGAAAGATTTTCTCTAAACGCTCTACCTGTGACAAGCTCATATTCAGCACCTACAAACTTGGCATATTCTTTGATGTTTTTGATAGACTCTTTTTCAATCTCACCAAGCTCACCATCATAGTGCTGTAAAATAATATTCTTCATTTCAATATTCCCACATATTATTCGGGCTATTTAGCATAAGGTCTAACTTACGTTTAGTCAACCAATGATCAGCAGCAGAGAGTTGAACATGAATAAACTTTGTGTTTTCATTTCTTGGGTCGTTAATCATCCGTCCATGACCGGGAGCTGGAGCGATTGGAATTTTATCTCCATGAAAATAAATCTGATTATTCCAATCAGTAGAAAGTTCTGTAAACTTTATGCCATCAGCAAATAGGTTTGCATGCATATAGTTCTGATCAAGACAATAAAATCTACCATGTCCTCTTTGAGAAAGTTTTTTAATATACTCTTTGATTGAAATAAAGTTCTTTCTTGCTGCCAAGATACCTTCTCTTGTAACTAAAACAACTCCAGCATTATAAACCTTTAGCAGATTATCTTTAGTTCTTGGTAGAGAAATATTCCAAATCTCTTTTAAATCTTTTGCCCAGCGTTCATCATTGTTCTTACCAATTCTCCCTTTGGCATTCTTTGCTCGTTTCTTTGGAGTTGTCGGCTCTTCACTTACAGCAAAATGCTCAAATTCAGTATCAAAGATATTCTCAGAAAAATCATCTTTACAGTAAACATCCAAATCTAAAATAGCAACTTTGTCATACTCAAGAAATCTATCGTCAAATAGAAAGTTCAGCCACTCATAGTAGATTGGCATACCGCCATGCCGGACAGCTAATTTTGGATCATGATCGAACCAATATTCAGCGCCGATACGTTCAGCGTATCCTTTCATATTGTCTCGACCCAATACTGTTCCAGGAAGAATATTTCCTTCCCAGACTTGATAAATGAGATTTTTCATTTAGACTTCCTTGTAAATACATCCATTACTTATTCCTCTGTATAAGTGATGTGATTTATATCCATTTACTTTACCATAAAGAACAATATCTTTAAAGTCAAAATACATTAGTGCCATATGAAAAAATCCAGAATCACAGCCAACATGCTTTTCAGCTTTAGACATTGCATATGCAACATGCTTCAACGAATTTCTGAGTAAAGAATTCTCACTCTCGCCGCCTACAACTAGAACTTTATATCCCTTTGATTGATATTCAGATAGAATCTGACTTTTGACGATAGGCGACAGCGTTCTACCAGCATCTGTAGAGTCCCACTGAGTTGTAATAAACTTCTTTGGTAAATCTAAATCGACCTTTTCAGCATCAAGCATCAAAGGTGTTTTGAGGTAATCAGAGATTTCTAAAGGTACTACTGTTTCATTAGGATGCATTTTGATTGTATCTTTGTAATAAAAGATTTCTGCATCATAGCCTTTTGATTTAAGATATCCTAACCACTGATCTTCTGTCAAGTTCTCTACAGGATGTGGTTGAACCTGCAAAGCACCTTTTGGAAATAGACTAATAATCTCTGCCCAAGACTTTTTCTTTTTGTCGCTTTTTACACCACCAGCAACGCTCCATTTATCATCAGTAAGGTGGATAGTAACTGGAGTATTGTGCTTACGACTATACTGATAAGCTACATACGCACCGTGTAGTCTATCACCAAGTCCTGGTGCAGTATAAGGCCTATCACCTTTTCGAATACTTTTTGATCTTAGTGCAATGTGTTTCATATCTCATGACTCTTCTGTTCTGTGCGTTCGCTGCCATAAAATACATCAATTTCTTTTTTAATTTTATGACGAATATCATTTAATTGACATGTCAAAGTGCTAAGATCACTGTATTCAGCAGTGTACCGCTCACTATCTCTACGCTTTTTATCTTCGATAGCCCAAAGCATAAAATGTAGTTCAGTAAGAAGTCTTTCCCAATACTCAAGCATATCATAATTTTCAAAGATATACTCTTCTAATTCTGCTGCAACATCTAGACCTTTAGCTTCTTTTACTTTTAGAATTGTATATCGGTCAAGATACTCGCCATAACTTACCCAAACCTTTTCCATCAATCACGCCTTTCAATGTCATCTTCGACACATTTTTGTCCATATTGAATTTCAATAATATGAGCAGGCACACTGCCAGTATTAGTTGCTTTATGCCAAGTTCTTGCTGTAATTACTTTAGTCGTATGAGAATTTAGCACAAAAGTAGTTTTTGTATGTGGATCAAGTACCTCTGTTTCGATTTCAACTCTTCCTTTTACAACATACCAATGTTCTGATCTATAGAAGTGTCTTTGATCACTCAGAGACTCACCGGGATTAATCACAAGCTCTTTTACTTTTACTGTACCCTTGTCATCAAGAACACGCCAGTAGCCCCAATCACGTTCTGTCTTCTGAGTTTTCCAACTATCAAGAATCCAACTTGAAGAATTTTTTTTGTTCGTACCACCTACACCATATAAAAATTCTACTTTAGGATCATCTTTGAACGCTTCCATTTCAGGTGTATTCTCTGAAGTTCTATCTCCACCATTTACAAAAACAATTTTGTCAGCAGAGCCAAAGAAATCTTTTGCCTTTTCAATAGCATTAATAGCAGTATCATCAGAGTCATCAAAGTCCATAACCATAGCAACTTTTCTGAACTGACGGAGTACTTCTGCTCGCTCATTAAAAGACATAAATGGTCTGCCCTTTTTTCTAGACAGCCATTCATCAGAATTAAGTCCGATCACAACTCGGCCAATGTCTGAAGCTTCTTTGATAACATCAATATGACCAGAATGAATAGGATCAAATCCACCCGTAAATACTACAATAATATCACTCATTAAATTTGCCTCATAAGTTCTTCGACATTCTCACCACGATCAGGTAACTTATCTTTCAAAAAGAAGTGTACAAAATGGCACTCTGAAATTTTAGTGTTAGCTGTAAACAGTCCATTCCATTTCCAGTCCATATGCTTAACGTTCACACTACGGGACTTCATAAAGTAGTTTAGTAATGTCTGATCAGTAGACCATTTCCATGCACCAACACCGTCCACAAATGGCTCAAACTCTACCTTAGCCATCCAATCTTTTGCAGGCATGTTGACATACTCGTAAAAGGATTGATTCAGCAGCATAAGTCCCATGTTATAAAACTCATAGCCCAAATTATTTGGTTTAAAATCTAGTCCACGTTTACCATGCAAATTGTGATACTGCATATTTGAGTAGTTACGAATCTTTGCAGCATATTTCTTATTGATGGGCATTTCACGTTCACAGACTGCACCGAATGGATGGTCTGTACCAAAATCATCAAAGATATTTGCACTGTCTGGTCTAATGTAAATATCAGAATCAATCACAGCAATCTGATCATACTTTGGTAAAAGATCAAATGCATTTTCTTTTTCGTAAATAGGCAAGTAGCCCAGTCGAGAAGCACCATCAGAACGATTAGATGTAAATGGATTTGGATTAATTCTCAGTTTAGGTTTAGTCAAAACATAATGTTCAATATCATGCTTGTCACAATATTCTGAAACTGAATTAATACAGTGCTTGTAGAGTTTAGATGGTTTACCTACTGAAACCTGATAGATTAATCTTTTCATCTTAAACGGTGCCCAATGTTAATGTCTCTGACAGCTTCGATCAATCGCAACCGCTCTCCCTCACACTCTGCAAAATTCACAAACTCTGAAGTATCTTTGGGCAAACAATGACCACCCCAACCAAATCTACCATCATATCCTGGCACTTGATTGTGAGAATGTCCGATACGTTCATCTAGACCTAGAGCATAGACGGTAGAATCATAGTCAAGTTCTGGATGCGCTTTCTGCATCAGATTATAAAGATCATTGAAGAAAGTTACACGCATAGCAAGAAAAGAATTTTCTGCATACTTGACATAGCCAGCTTCTACAATATCAAGAAATGCTTCTTCTTTAATGTCAATACACTCTGCAAAGACATTTGCCCAACCTTCAGCCTGACTAATCTCACCACCAATGATCATTTTAGTTTCACCAAGAAAGTCTTCTACAGAACTACGTCCACGCAGAAACTCGGGCGAGAAACAAACATTAGGGTAGTTTTCTTTGAAGAACTGAAGTGTATCAATACCTGTAGTGGACTTGATTAGAATTGGCTTGTCTTTACCAATAGCTTCTACTGTCTCAAGTACAATAGTGGTATCACAGTCTCCCTTTTCATCTTCAGGTGTTGGTACACAGACTACAGCAGCATCACAAGACTCCATAACATCAACCAAAGAGTTATTGTACTCTTCATATGCAGGGTCTACGATATCATAATCAATCTTGTCGGATTGATCAAATGCAGCAACCATTGCTTTACCAACAAAGCCATATCCAACTACACAAACTTTCATATTATTCTCCAAAAAAATTCACATAAAAATCTCTGAATTTAGAAATCTTTTCTTTTGCAATTTGTACATTCTGATCTATATATCTTTTATCTTTAAACATGTCAACAGAAACTTTTGGTAAAAGATGATCGTAGTTTAAGTTAGAACTTTTTTTCCAATTAGTTAATATAGTCGGTGTGCCTAAAGAAATACCAACTGATTGACATAATCCATTATATCCAAACGCAAATTCACTAGTGGCCAAATGATAATAAAGCTCTCTTATTGGTGTTCTATATTCAACTTCAATAACATTATAATCTAACATTTTCAGATTTTCTTTGATTTTATTCCATTCGGTGTAGCTATATAATTCGTCGGTCTCTCTACCATCAGTAACCCATATAACATCATTTGATGTTCCCATCATTGAATGCACAAATGTTGTTTTCCAAAATACAATTTTTTTAGGGTCTCTATCTAAATGATTTTTTAGTGGCCAAAGAAGAGAGCGTTTATCCACACCCTTTACTTTTACAATCTCATTGATGCTAATACAATCATCATTAAACTGCTTTTTTCTTTTTAAGTATTCATCAAAATCATCAATTATTATATGATTAAATTTAACACTTACTTTTGATTTTAGTTCTATCATTGAATGTAAATAGTTAAATTTATCCAAGAAAGATTCAGTCTCATCCCAATTATTAAAATAAAAGTTATTATCTACATAATGGCTTGACCAAAAGACATCAACAAATAAGTCCATTTCATTATATCTTGCGAGATAATAACTATAGGAAAGAACCCCAATCGCTTCAAAGTAGCTTGCCTCACAGAGAGACACTTCAATTTTATTTGAATTTACGATAATCATTTAAATCAAAGTCCGTGCCATGCATCTTATACAAGTCTCTTTCATGATTTGTGTAAACAAGTACTTCTGGATCATCAATCAAAAAATCGCAACCTTTACAAAAGTCAGGATAATTTCCTGTAGTATGTTGCTTCCTTAGCTGCTCGTATGCGTGACCATTCCAGATTTCTTCTGCTGTATTATCCGACATATGTCCAAGGATGGCGTCATCATCTCTACCGAGAACCTGACAACAAGGATGTACAGCGCCCCATTTACCAACAGCGCCGCCTGCTCGGATAACTAAGTCTGGGGAGAATGGTCTACCACAAGTTTTTACTTTACCCTCTCGACCATACTCTGGCTCATATACGCCTGACCAGTTATGCATCTTCCAGATTTCAGTCTTCACTCCAGCATTATCAACGATCTTGCGATATTGCTCGACTTCATAATCAACATTGTCATTATCCATAACAAGATGATATGTCGCAACGGTACAGTCTGAACCTGAGTCTTCAACATATCTCTGCATAGCTTCAAGATTATTAATAACTTTTGTAAACTCTTTTGAATTCATCCATGCCCAATAAGTCTCAGGGCTGTAGCCAATAATTGAGAAGCGAAAGAAGTCTGACCCAGCGTCTACAACTCGTTTCATGAAGTCGCCATGCATGCGATTACCGTTAGAGAACATAAAAGCCTTTGCTCCATGTCTCTTCACAATTCTTACATATTCATCAAGGTTACTATTGAGGGTGGGTTCACCACTGCCCTCAAGGTTAACAACTCGCAGTCCATTATTAACCAACTGATCAATAATACTTTCAAACCTACCCAAAGACATCTTCTTCAGCCAGTTTTTACCTCTGCCGCCTGGTTGAGACTGTGGACACATCTGACATGAATAATTACAGCCACCATTAATTTCAATGACAGCACGATCAACTAGCATTATTATGATCTCCTAATGCAATTCTAGCATTATCAATTAAACAATCAAAATACAAATCATTTGTAATTTCTTGTATGGTTGGATTGCAATGATATTCTTTTGGATTTGATAGTTTTAAATGTTCTTCAGTGTAATATTTTGTATTTAATAGTGATATAAACGGCACATTTAAACTTGTGCAGAGATTGTGATACATTCCTCCATATCCAATACAAAACTCGGAAGTAGAAAGATGATAGTAAACTTCTCTGATAGGAGTTCTATATTCCAATTCAACTACATCAAATCTCAAATTTAAGTATTCGTAAAGTTTGCACCACTCTTCTTGTGTGTATATATGATGTTTACCGTAGACTTCATGAGCCATCACATCTTTTCTTATGTACGAAAGATTGTTTTTATCGTATCGCCAAAAACATATTTTATTCTTCTTTTTTGCAGTAAAAGTTTTAAACTGTAAAGGAATATTTGTATTGTGAATTACATTTTCTTTGGCTTTTTTTACTTCTGAAGATTTATAGTATGATATAGAATGATTAATCTGCAATTTACAGTTCATATCAAGCATATTTAATAAGTATCTTGTTTTTTCTTCCCAAGACTCAACATCTTCAAAATGATTATATTTCTTCACGGACGAATCCAATAAAAAAATATTAATAATCATTGAATCTGAAAAGTCTTGGGAATATTTGTAAAATACTGTGTTACAAATTTGTCTTATCAAAGTGCCCATAATCATTCTAGAGGGCAAGTTAATAACATTCATATTACTTTAGTGCATTGTATTGCCAGATTACGTCTTCCAATTGATCTTTCCAATTGTCTCTATGCTCAACAAACACTTGCGGCTCATAATGATCCACAGACATAATAGTGACAAGCTGAGTAATAGGAATGCCTGTGCGTTCTTCCCACATAATTGCATATGCAGATTCCTGCATAAAATAGTTTGTAATCTTGTCTTTAGTCTTATGACGCTTTGATGTTTTGAAATCAATTACAGAAAGCTGTCCATCAAATTCAGCAATGCAATCAACTCGACCAGCGACACCAAGGCTATGACTATAAAGAGGTACTTCTTGCGCATAGATTTTTCCAATACGGCTATCAAGAATAGGCTGAACATCTTTAAAAGAATTTACAATATGAGGCATATAGCCTTTTGCATAGTTTGGATCATTGTTTAAATACTTTTCAATAATCGCATGTACGTCGGTACCACGACCAGCAGCCTGTCTTGAAATTTTATTAGCTTCTTCTTCACCCACACGCTTTCGCCATTCCATAATCGCTTTACGAGTGAGAATAGAAAGTACAGTTGTAATAGACGGATACGCTTTACCGTCAGGTGTAAGATACTTTCGACCAGTCTCTTTTGTTTCAGATTCTAGATCATTGTATCCAATATCAAAGTCAACATGTTCAAAAATTTTACGTTGCATAACCTACAGTCTCTCTAACAATATCATTATGGTTAAACTCTGCCCAATATACCTCAAAAGCCACGCAGTCTTCAAGACATTCAAACTGGTGATAGACACCAGGCTTTACCTTAGTCCATTCACCGGGACCGACAATAGTTTCATCTACTAGATCATAGTCGTTTTGCCAAACACGGATAAGCAGATAACCAGACTCTACATAAAAGCCGTTCCACTTAAACTCATGTTTATGCTTGGAGCATACACCACCTTTCTTAGTTGTGATGCGATGAAACTCTAAAGCACCATTGGCCTCAATCAGTTCGGTTGAGCCCCATACTTTACCTGCAATCATTTTATTATCCTATACTGTCTTTCAATACAAAAATCATTATAGTCACAGAAATATTCTAAAATAAACTGCGCTAAACCCTCAAGACTATCTATCTGAATGTTTAGCATAGATTTACCATTACTCATTTTACCTACTATACAGTCTTTATACCAAAATGTCAATGAATTTCCAAAGTTGTTTATCAGAGACGCAAACTCTAGTCTGAGTGTACTATGCTCATTAGCCAATTCATCATTCATAAACTTTGGTGTTAAAACATATTGGTAACAAGCCTCACCGTTTTGCCAGTCATTTGACTGCTCAAGTCGTATGTCTAGATTATTTACAATTTCAGCTTTATGAAAGTGTTGAGTAATATCACTGGTATTCGTACAAACAGCATCAGTATCAACAATGTATGCTTCTAATTCAATAGATGATAATATTTTGTTGAGAGTATACCTTTGTAAGCCAGTTTCAACATAATATTTTTCATTACGTCGAAATATTGTTATAGGCTCAGCAAACTTCTGAGTGTGTTCTGAGAGTTGCATAAACAACGAATATAGTGCTGATGCTCTTCTCCATATATGGTCTGTGTTCACCACTTCTAATTTTAGATTATCGCATGTCCAATTTTTATCTACAGTTGTTTTCCAAACTTTAACTGTAAATTGTCTATCTTTAAATTCCGGTGAGTCATGTAGAAATAGTCTCTTATTTTCTCCTATTTTATCTGCAATAGAAGAACTATGTAAAGTAGACATTTCATATTTGTCAAAAGTGCCCAACTTCGAATCTCTTATCCATTATGAAATCTGACACAGGAATATCACAAATTTTCCATAGAGCAAACTGAATAAATCCAAATTCATCTTTTATTTTGATCTTAACTTTTTTCTTTGCGTATTCATTAGGTATTAAACACAAGTAAGTATCATCATCTGTATAAAAATACCACTCTTCACCAAATTCCATAAAGAGACCAATAAAATCTAAGACATTTTCAGAATGCTCTTTCATAATTTCGTCTCTACTTGGATCATATGCAGAGGATAACATTAAATGAGATTTAAAAAATTCTGCATGACTTCTATTGACTAATCTAAAAATGAATTGATCCTCAAATGTTGTCCAGTTCCAATTCACTTCACCAATTTGGTCTTCTATTTTTTTAGCTGCGGCTGCGCCAAGTGAATATACAATAGCATCAATTTTTCCACCCATAATTTTCGTATAGTAATATCTTTGTTGTCCTAAACAGACATGAAAGTTATTTTTAGGCTCATCATAAAGTATTATTGTAGGATCATTGAATTTACCATATTTTAAGATAGCATCATGCAAAGAATATAAAGTAGCTATTTTACGAATAATTGCAGAAAGCACTCTGCTATATTCCAACTTAAAATTAAACACATGTTGTAATGCAGACTCGGTATCCATATTAACACGATCAATAGGAAAGTTTTCTTTATATCCTATAACATGATTGTAAATATCAGAAGTTGCGTCACTTGATTTTTCAGTAAGTGGTCGATAAGGAAGATCACTATTTTCATGCAGTAGCTTTTTATGCGTTTCTGTTGCAGAGGGAGTTAATACAAATGAATCCCAATTGACACGAATCATGTCTCTATAATCCACGTCATCAACATACTCATGATGCTTTCCCATAATCATAAAATTTTTTATTCCTAAAATCAGTAATACCAAAAAAGTAGTCTAGTACAAATTGCATTAAGCCAAGTTTATATGTTTCGCCAGGATACAGATTCACTCTATATATGTCTTTGCTTCTGCTGGGAGATTGAAACATAAAACTATCACCACAATAAAAATGAAGTTGTGGCATATCTTTTAATGACTCAATAAATTCTAAAAGATCATGCAAATACTGATAGTTAAAATCTTCATAGACTGTCGGTACTGGATTAAATCTATAAAAGTTTTTTATATTATTCTCAAAGTATACTTCAAAAGGATAAGGCTCAGAAAGATCAAGGTCTTTAGGCTCAAAGCCATGAAGATAAAAAATATTTGCTTGTATCTTTACATCTTCTAAGCATCTGAACAACAAACATCTATGTGTTCCTGCTATAATTTCATATGTATCAAAGCCATCAAAAAACAGAGTGATAGGATTTTCAAATTTGCCGTCTCTGAGATAATTCTCACACACAACATAAGTTGTAGAAAAGTATCGCATATGAGTTAAGTAAGTATCTCTATATTTTATAGGATCATTACTAGGGCTATCATATGAAAATTTTATATCTTTAGGTAGTTCACTAATAGAGCCAGCACCATAGTTTCTATTTGCCAGCTGTGGCGTAAAATTATGTGCCGTTGCACGTTTGAAACCATCTTCTATAAGATCAGAATAGTCCTGTCGTAAAGATTGTTCTATCAGCTTATAAAAACCGACTCCATTAATTTTATCAAGGGGCTTGTCTTTATGCCCTTTAGCGTGTTCAATAGAGTTCATCTTCGATGTATTTTCGATACTTTTTCATGTACTTTTCGTTTTCTTCATCAAAATAACTTTTACCTGTCATTTTACCTTTAGTATCGACTGCCTCTTTGGACATCTTTTTGTGACGACCATTCTTTTTGTTCCGAGGATCAAACCGAGAAAACTTAGCCATTATTTTAGTACTTTCCTGTTTTGTGAGTAGTTTTAATATTATAGATTGGATTAATATATATGTCAATCATTATCTAATGTTCAACATTTCTTTTGTCATGATATAATCACGGACAAATCCAGAGCGGACAATATCTGCCCATCCAAATTCAACAATCTCAAAGTCTTTCATATGATCTACAATATTCATAAACTGTAGAACACCATTCTTTTCTTTGTCTTTGTCAAAGTCGGACTGATAGTAATCACCACAAGCAATCAGCCTACAGTTTCTACCAATACGGGTGACAACAGAATCTAGCTCATGAAAGTTTAAATTCTGCATCTCATCAATAATAACAACTGAGTTATTGAATGTAGTCCCTCGGATATATGAGGTAGTTTCGAACTGAATAGTACCTGTCTGCTTGAGTTTATTCCATGCGTCTGCTACACCAAAAAGCTCGCTACAGATAGATCGGTATGGTAAAGTAAATACATTTTCTTTTTCTTCTTTTGTGCCTGGCTGAAAGCCTTGCTCTCTTGTCGCTACAGCAGAGCGAATGAGTACAATATTATCATACTCAGTCTCCTTTTCTAGCACCTCTTCAAGAGCAAGATAAAGAGCCATAAACGTTTTACCTGTGCCGGCTGAGCCAGACAAAACAAGATTATTACCTTCTTCAAAAAGATTAAAGGCCTTTTCTTGATTTTTTGTAATTGGCTCAATTTCTGGAAGATCGTCCAGTCTCAGTTTCATTGCATTCATTTTTCGCACTTGCTTTTTGCTAGACATTAATTGAATTATCTTTCCCAGAAGCTCGTTTCACTTTTTTGAGTACATCTTGCCATTCACCACCTGCCATTCTATGAGCAGAATATCTACCTGACACAGTTGCTGGCATTTTAAATATCTGACTATACTCTGGATTTGCCTGCATGAATTTTTTAAACTCTTCATATGGCATCATGACTTCAAAGTATTCATCTTTTGAATCGTCTTTAATCGTGTATACTGGCATCTTTTGTATCTCTAAATTGAATTGCGAAAGAGTATCTGGGTTGATCATGTGTAAATGAAGTGCCTTTATGCCAAAGCTGCCCATTAAATACAACTAGCCTGTTTGGTATAGGCAGAACACCTACAATCTGATCATCAATTAGAATCTGTGTTTCTCCAGACATCATAAAATTATACTCAGCAATGTCTGGAAAATAAATTAGTGTATGCCCACTCATTCCATCAGTATGAAAATAAGTAGGGGTCTTTGGATCATACTTATTGTAAAGTGAAACTCTGTGACTATTTTGTACAATGTCTCTGAGAAAGTCATACTCTAGACAATAATCCATAATTGTCTGAGTTGATGGACCTGTAAACTCTTCAGCGGAGTTATATCCAGAAATATCAGAAAGAGGATCGTCAGGATGATCATTTGTGGGATGCCACTCTCTTGTCATCAGACGTTCATAGATAGCATGATGCTCCTCTTCGGGCAAAAAGTCATCAATAACAATTAAGTCTTTCATAATACCTCAAACAAAAAATGGTGCCGGCACCAAGATTCGAACTCGGGACCTGATGATTACAAATCAACTGCTCTACCAACTGAGCTATACCGGCAGTCTAGTATTACTTATCTTTTCCTTACATCACAGTGCAGAAGCCGAACGTATCAACTAGAATCTGCTCACCTTCTTCAGTGACCAGAATGTCACCAACGCTTAGAGAGTGCATTTCTGCATGCCGCTCAACCTGATCTTCTTTGTGACCAAGGTTGCTGATCATGTAAGCATCATCAACATTTTCAGCAGTAATCGTTGCCACATGCTCATAGTAACCTTCTACAAGACCATCATAGACCGCCTTCAGTGCGTTACCACCGTAGGTCATTGCTTCTTTCCAGACATTGTACCGAGGCACATCAAGATCAGCGTTGATAGCATCAATTTCATCATCGGTCAGAACGATTTGCATAATTTTGAACTTTTGCATCGAAGAACCTTTCTCTTTAACTTACATAATTAATATAAGCATTCTGAGGGGAAGGTCAAGTGATTTTATGCAAAAAATTCTAAATCAACAGTGACATAATCTACCATGCCTTCACCATCAAAAAATGGCAGTTCAACATCATCATACCTATCTTTAATAAGTGTAGATGCATCACCATCAATCTCTACTACAGCAGCATCATTCCATGTAGAAACTTTGACTGTCCAATCACCTGTCCAGATATTGGGCTCATCATCTTCTACCCAGTCCATGACAGCATTAAGAGTCAGTTGTGCATCAATACCCTCATCATCTTCTACAAGATACTTAATACCAGCTTGAGGTTCTTGAAGCCACTCGGCATCTGCATAGTATGTCATTACAGGAACTTCACTCTCTGTATCATCTTCTTTATCATTTGCCCAGAATTGATTATACAAAACCCAGCCACCAATAAAAAGTGTTGCAGTAAATCCAACTGCACCTAATCCAAGAAATAACATTATATTCTCCTAAAAATTGGCCCGCCCTTCAGGACTCGAACCTGAAACCTACGGTTTAGAAGACCGTTGCTCTATCCAGTTGAGCTAAGGGCGGATACTATATCTATTGACCAGATAACATAGTAACAACAATCATAACTGCCACTTTATCACCAATGTTGTATTTTTTGTCTACTACAGTACTACCATATTGGCCTTTCCACTGATAATAGATTGTGTAATTATCTACTACATTTTCTACTCTGTCAATATACTGAGTAGAACATTTTGTCTGTTTTTCATATCCAACAATCTCTGTGCGATCAGCACGACCAGCTTCTGCTGCAACTACACCACCGATAACAGCGCCAGCAGCAGCACCTTCATCTTTATCAGTGACTGCTTTACCAAACAAACCACCGATAACAGCACCTGCCAGAACATCTAAACCAGATGCGCCCTGACCTTGAACCTTGCCATACACCGGCACATTCTCTTCCCGGCATACTTGGCGAGGGCGGGATGTAGTAATCTCCCTATAGTTAGGGTTAACATTTGTAACAGTAGCATACACAGGGTCTTTAAAATATCCATCAAGAGTTACTGTGTCTGCTGCTGCCCTGATGGGAGTGGCCAGAGCAAGAGTTGCTCCGACCAATGCGGCGATAAAATATTTCATTAGTCTGCCTTTGTGTAGATTTCGTTTGCTTCGGTCAAAGATTCAACAGGACATACTTCATGTGTATGAAGACCACCTGCTGCATTTGCACCTACTGCTGCGCCTGCTCCAGCACCTATCATCGACATAGCAACATCACCATCAGACAAAATTGCAAGACCAATACTACCCGCAATTGCACCAAGTGTAGCATAGCCAGGGACTTGTGGAGAATAGTACACCACATCAGTACACTGATTCAAATTTGGATAAGTATTAACTGCACAACCAGAAAGTGCCAACATTGACACACCACCAATAATAACTGCTTTCATTTTTTAAGCTCCTACAAGAGTATAATAAATATCTTCCCAACCTTGAACACGCTGTTCAAAGTCTTCATGCCGATTATGCGGCAAATCAATCAAGAACGAATCAAGACCAAGCTCTTTGCCCAGTACAGCATTCTTGTACTTATCTTCTACCCAAACACAACCAGTATTTCGGTACTGCTCAAGTGCATCATCTTTGTCCGCGCCTGTATCAAGACAAACAAGCTCATCAATAACAGTCTCGCCAAACAGTGCTTGTAGGTTCTGTAGACGTGCTTTGTATGCATATTTGTTTAGAGATAGAGAAGTAATAACACGCAGAACATATCCACATTCTTCGTGCAACTTCTTAACATACTTAACTGCATCAAGGTGAGGTGTCAAGTAAGCAATTGCAGCAGAGTTGTTAAACTCACGAACTAGACCTTCTGCTGCTTCTTTATTGATAAAACCATACCGTTTCCAAATGGCATATCCAGTATCATCTTGTTCAGTATAACCACGTTCTGCCATAAACTCTTTAAAACCAAAGAGCCAGTCTACAAGAACGCCGTCACAATCAGCCAAGATTACCTTGTCGGCAAGATTACTTTTCATTTCTCATTATCCATGTTTCATTTATGTCTATATAGTATCACTTCTGATTCGTAGTGTAAAGTGATTTTTTGAAAAAAAGTGGCGAGAAAGATATATTCTCCCCCGCCACAGTAGCAACTGAATTATATATTATGATTTTTATTTTGTCAAGCTGCTAATTGCTCCTCTAATGCATTTATTGACTTTCCCAAGAAATCTCGTTTTAACTGTAGTTTTTTGACTACCTCTGTTCGACCCTGTTTATTCATTTTGTATTCATAGTGCTTGAGTTCACGGTAATCTTTTCTAAGTCTTTCGAGTTGAGAAACCATATAAGAAGTCCTTTTTTGTTACCATGATAAATTATTCAGAAGAAATCAAATTGGGAAAAGCCTCCTGAACAATTGCAGCAGAAATGCCTTTGAAAGGCGTTTTGTCTTTCATCTGCAATACGATTTTAGCATCTTGAGGATGAATCGACTCAAGAAGCTGAATAAACATTCTCTCTACTTTAATCTTGCCCAGCTTTTTTACAGAGGCAGGACTGAAGTATTGAAAATCTTTCCATTTTTTATGAAGATTGGATGGAGCATTGTGATCGTCACAGGCCTCATATGGAGGGTCACCTTCGGGTAGTGGCAACTTAATCCTCGGGCTATAACAACCCTGGAGAATAGTCCTCAGTGCTACGGAGTCGTTCTGTTGTAGAATAGCAATCTTTTCTGCTTTTTTTCTAGTGGCTGCAACCTTCTCTAGAACTTCATATACATTCCAAGTAATTTTATTAACTGCCATTTTCATCTCTCTTCAAATGTTTCGCATTTATTCGACACTGAATAAACTCATTGTAGTAATCATCTCTTAACAATACATCATATTCAAATTGATATTTTGCCTCATAGTAAGAGCATTCACCTTTAGTTTTACAAAGTCTCAAAATCTCTCTGTAATATTTAGTTGCACCATGATCTTGACCATGCTCTTTCACTTCTTCTTGAAGCTGCTTGTTTGAGCCATAATATTTTCGCCAGTCTGATTCTTTAGTGACATACTTTGTTTTAGTGCCGCCCGATTTAGTTTTCACTTTTGTTTTTCTGCGACTCCAGAATAACTTTTTACCAATATATTTTTTGTTTGTGTCAAGGTCTTGAATTCGATATACAAACCCAACATATTCTTCAGGCGCTGTTTCAGGATCATACACTTTAAATTCATGATACCACATCGTATAGCTCTTTCATTTTGTTTTCATAGTCATGTTTATCTATAAGTTTGCTAAAATGTGATAGATGCTCTTCTGTTAGAAAATCTCTATATCTTGAGGCACCTCCATGAAACTTTTTTTCTAGCTTATATTTATCAAAAAATTCTTTATTCTCGCTCTTTTGCACTAGCTTTTCTAAAGTATTATCGTGCCACACTTTTTCTATTTTACTTCTATTGACATGAGGCACAATTTTATGAAACTCATTTATTCCATTTTTACCAATCAAATCTTCATAACGTAATAAAATAAAATCACTAGCCACTACATATTTTAATGCCGATATATGATGTATCAAAATATCTTCAAAAAGATTTACATATAAATCCAGAGTTTTACCATTGCTTAAATATTGCTTATGTTTTCTGGTATTACCGTAGACAAATTCATCTAATCTCACTCTGGCTAATTCAACTAGTGGATGGGTTTTATATTTCCATTTACTAGAACTTTTTTGATACTGAGAAATGAATGTATCGTATGGATTCCTTATCAAGTAGACAAATGGAGTTGCACACAACATCTGCTGACTTGGAGTGTAGATTCCTTCTGCTCTTCGGCCATGATCTATGAGACTATCAACCTCAAGATCGTCTAACATAATTTTTAACCAAGTTCTTCCTGAACTTGGAAAAGAATAAATTCCAATCATAAAAAAATAGCCCCAGAAATGAATCTGAGGCTATTTATTAATTATATACAGAGGCAACCAGCATCATGCTCTGATCTATGATCATCATCAATAGGATCACCACAAACAGGACAATAACTAGGTGGCTCATCATGTGGCATATGGACTACTGTTTCTGCCTCACAATGAGGACATTCAACTTTATAATTCATAAATTCTCCTTAGAAGTCAATTTCACATGCTCCTCCAGCGCAAGCGGCTGCGCCAAGAGTATCAACATCAGTGTATTTCTTTTCAGATAATTCAGAAATCCAATCAATCTGCTGATAAGAGCGTTCGATCTTCTGCCATTTATGAATCAAGTGAGCATCTTTCAGACAATGTTCGGTTTTCTTTTTATCACCTTCAAGATATTTATTAGAGAAGGATTCAAAGCGCCGCACCCAGTCTTTTTTCAATGTGTTCTTAGAACTTTCAGCAGAGATATCTTCACCAAAGCCTTGTGCTGTAGAACAAGCTGACCAAAGATCATCAAAGGCAGCAAGACCATCAACAACAAGACCAGATGCTAGTACAGCAGCCACTCCATATTTTTCAACCATCTTTTCAGCGTCGATAACTTCAGTATTCGGCGCCTGATTAAAATCTTTATCACCAGAAGTAGACAAGAAAGAAATACCAGCAAAGTTATCCCTATTGCTATAAACATATTCAGCAACATCGTCCCAGTCCTCTACCAGAATTGTGTTTGATACGTTATGAGATACAGTTGGATCAGCACACAAGTCTTTGTTCTTACCTGTATTTACCCAGTGCTTCTGTGCTTTTGCAACTAGATCAAGGTGGTCAGTACCAATAAGCTTATCTTTCAGAATAGAGCCTTGCTTAGGCGTAATAGGGAATGATACTACCCAATCAGTGCCATTAGCGGACCACACAGAGTCTTCTACCATCTCAGGATTAGTTTTTGCAATAACTTGTGCTACTTCGGACTCTTTGTTCAGTTGAACATTGCGAATATATCTTTCAGAATGTTCAGCGTGGATTCCACTTGCTGTGCCCAAGAGGACAGAAGCATTGCCACTAGGCTTAACACAAGTAGTCCGAGCAGCAGGATTGATACCGATAAGAGCAGCAAGTCGAGCATTAGTCTCTTTAACAATCTTGGCACCTTTTTCCAAAATCTTTTCATCAAACAAAATCTCCGGGTTGTTCATCCATCCAGTGATAGATACACCAAGAAGTGCTTCACGATCAAAAATTGCCTTTGTAGTATCAGGAAGGAATTTGAAGTCTGTGTATCCTGCTTGCAGTGTGCCAAGAATAGATGCTGCTTCACATGCTTTGTAGAATGACTCTTCATCTACACACTTGCCACCGTTAATCTCTGTCAGATTACAGCCCTGCCAACCAGACTGGTCATCAATCTGTGGGAACATACCAATCTCAACACAAGGATTAGTAGTATGCTCTGTGGACTCTACAAATACAAAACCTGGCTCACCAAACTGTTTGATGCTATCCATGATATTCATAAACTGTTCTTTGGTTGTTTCTTTACGAACAATCACAGCAGAGTTATTAGAACGAGCCCGTTGTGGATTATCATTAAACCAGTTACCAGTCTTTGCGTTCATCATTTCTGTATCATCTGGCGAAAACAGACAGATAGTAGCAGAACGTCTCACACCGCCAGAAAGAACAGCATCAGCACAGTGCATAGCAATGTCATAGACCTGAATAGGGCGCAGTTGTACCGGATCAGGGTTACCAAGGATATGACCTTGAATAAGATACTCGATCCGATCAAGCGCTTGACGCAGACCATCAGGGCCAGGTGCTTTAAAGCCACCAGAAATCTTTGCACCCTTTGGACGAATGTTTGTCATGTCAAAAAATACACGACGACCTTCAAACTCAGGGTATTTGCCACCACCTACAAAGTAAGATGACATGAGTACATCAAGAGCAGAAGCCCAGCCTTCAATAGAGTCTTCTACGACATAGCCCTTGGCCTGTTTTTTCCGCTCTTGGACAGCTGGTAATTTATTTACATGATGATGCTGAACAGAAAACCCTGCACCTGCTCCACACAGCAGGATATAGAAGTATTCACCAAAAAACTCAGCACGATCTACATAAGAAGATGTACAGTTATACATTTTCATTTGATGCTTCAGAAGTTGATCACCACCAAACTGCAAAGCCCGCTGTGCGCCAAGTACACGCTTTTCTTTATATGCAGTAGTCGCTGTTGCCATTTCATTAACAAGCTCAGTGGACATTTTATCTTTATAATAATCTTTATGCATAGCCATGACACGATCAACAGATTCGTCCCAACTTTCATAGCGATTTTCATCATCAATATATCGGGAATAAGCTTCGTAAAATTTAGTTTGAGACAAAAAATCTCTCATGTCTAGACTATTGGTCATAGAACGCACCTCTTAATTTGTATGGATTTTTAGGATAAGTGTATTACTTATACTAACTCATTTTTTGAGATAGTGCAATAATTATTTTGATTTTTCTATAGCTCTAGAGCCAAACCAAAATGAAATAATTGCAGCAAAAATTGCCTGAGATTGTTCATCCCAGATAACATCAGAGATAGCGGCCATGTCTTGACCACTTCTCATTGCTTCCATAACTAATACTGTTTTATAGAAAAGAAAGAAACCAAAAAAGCAGTATGTGATAATTGGTCGCACACCTTTTTTGAGACCTGCAAAGAATCCTGTTTCTTTTGAGATTGCAATATCATGTTCGATAAGGCGCTTATGCTCTTCATGAGCAGCCATGTCTTTCTGAAAATCAAATTCAGCATCTTGCATCTGCATTTTAATTTCAGCAGATGCTCGCATTTTATCTAGCTCATGTTTTTGATCTTGCTTCTTATTGATTGTTTCTAAAATCTTTGGAGCAAATGAAGTTCCGAAACCCAGTAAAGAACCAATAATAGCAAACATGACAGTTATCCTCTATGTTATGTTAAAGCATACGCTTATCTTTTTACCATCACAAGGATCAACTGAGTGCCATACTGTAGGATCAAATAAAATTAAATCGCCTTCTTGTACATTATTTAGCTCAAAGGCGTGTTCTCTATCATCTTTTTTAGAGTAGAAAATAGTAGTGTTTTCATTCTCAAGCTCTAGCAAGTAAATTCCTGATACTAATGCACCTGTGTGATCATGAGGTCCATGGTATCCATTACTATTATAATTTTGATGCCAAAACTCAAACTTTTTGGGAAATTTTGTGTATCTCATCTTAGATAGTAGATAATCACACTTTGGTTGCACAATATTTTTTGCAAATTCATCATAATTAATTTGGCTACTGTTTGTGTGAAAAGACGTACCAACTTTAGGGTCCCACATGTAGCCTCTTTGATGATATGAAGTCGCTACATTTTCATCTTGAGCATTTCGATTAATCCTTTTGAGATATTCTGGATCATCAATACCTTGATTGAAGAAATATGCTTTCCATTTTGAATGATCTTTTAAAGGCAGAACAAATATCCATTTTTCAATAAATCCAGTTAATTGGATTCCATTATGTAGAGAAAACATATTAGTCCTTTTTGCGTTTTAAAAATGCCTTGAATTTCATTGGTGTTGGAATTATAGCAACATCTGCTGTAGTTGTACCAGCTTCTTCTTCTTTAACTTTTTTCTTTTTCTTCTTTTTAGGATGGTGTGCTTCAGAGTATTGCTCAATCAACATACCAATTTCTTCTTTTGTATCGGTATTTAGATTCAACTCATTCAACGCAAAAGAGGGGTCAATGTTATAATGTTCTCTCAGAAGTGCTAATGCTGCTACATAAGATGCAATGCGTGTTTTACCAGCAGGAAATTTCTCAAGAAGTCTTTTCAGATTAAAAACAATTCTATGAAAAAGAGTGAATGCTTGTCTCTCATTTGAATTTTCAACTTGCTTATCTGTGCGCTCACCGTTCTCATCAATCAGCCCAAGTTTATACGCTTCGGTCTTATTGAAAGGTGTGACCAAAAGCTTTAAAAATCTGTATGTATAAACCGTATCTGTTACGATAGAAACGCTCATCAAATTTTCCTAAGTGCGGTAATTACAGTTGCATCCATTTCTATTCCAACTAAATCTGTAGCTTCAAGATATTTAAGCTTGACTAGAAATGGCTTAATGACTGGCCAATATTTAAGTTCTAGCTTAACTGCTAAAAGTTTTGTTGCAATTTCAATACCAAATACATTATAAAATACGATAATATGATTGATTAATAGTCTCTCAGAAAGTTCTTTTGTTTCGAGATATCTATTAATCAATCTTTTAATATACTTAATTCGATTCAAGTCATCATAAAATTCTTCAGTGCTTGAACACTGAGGGTTATTATAATGTTTAGCGGCAACGATTAGATAATTTTCTTCCGTTACTTCTACTTTTTCACTTAAAATTTCCATTCAATGGCAACTTTTAACCTTCGATTGCTTCAATCATTTTTGCTTTAGTGAGTGTAGGGTCTAACTCAATACCATGTACCTCAGCAGCATGTTCAACTAACTGTGCCTTGGTCATAGACCAGTGGTCAGGATGCTGCTGCACAGGATCAGCTTCGATCAAAGACTCTGCTTCAGGTGCAGCTTCTTCAATTACAGGATCAGCTTCAATAACAACTTCTGGCTCAGACACTTCAGATGCAGTGATAACAGGAGCATCCAGCTTGGCCATCATATATTCAGTTACTTCCCGATCACTATGCTTTCTAGAAATCAGCAGTTCACCTGTTCTAGGATGAACCCAACCTCTAGTCGTAGGCTTGGCATCTTTTGCCCATGCTGGTGGTTTTAACATATTATTAATCCTTTAGTTATTCGTTTTCATTTGTTGCAATGCTTTAGTGATACCATCAATAATATCACCTTTAATTGGATTGACAAAAGATGTGTCACCCGCTTTCTGATCACCAAGTCTACCTGGTGTACGCTTCAGTGAATTTTCAACTTCAGCTTTGTTCTTCAGATATTCTTGTTCGGCATCAAGTCCAACTTCCATGTTATGCTGATTTACAAAAGCTTCTTTGTCACCCATTGGAATATCAGGTGCACCAGTATTCATTTGCTTTTGATATGTATCAGTGGTAGCTTTGTCTGGGCCATGCTGTGCAGTAGCACCAGGAGCAGAAGCTTCATTGACAGACTCAGTAAAATGTGAATGTGCTACTGGAGTCTTCTTATTTGTGCCAGGCTTAGAGAGATGTACTGTATCACCCTGACGGTGAGCAGTTACCTTAGCGCCTGTCTCATCTTTAAAGCTTGTCTTCTGATTGTCACCAAGCTTCTTAATTGCGGACTGATGTTCAGGATGCAGTGGGAAAGAGTGAGATTTGCCGTGATGTACTGTCATCATACGACCCCACTTATAATCTTGCTTCTTTACAGATACAGATTCATCCATCTCTTCTTTGCCCATCAGAGCATCATGGTTCTTACGAGCGTATGCGTTTGCTTCTTCTTCGTTGTCAAATTCAGCAGCAACTTCACCATCTTTATCATAGACACAATACTTATCATCTTTCTTTTTGACGTGATCAGTAGGGTCCATTTCTTCAGCCATAGACTTCTTGATAGCCTTACGACGCTTGTGCAGATATTCATCAGAACTATCTACATCACCGTCATTGTCGATATCAGCATCAGCCTTACCTACAGGGTCAAGTTTTGCTTCAGATTTCTTTTTTGCTTTGTAGGACTTACCTTCAAATACAAAAGTATCAACACCTTCTGAAATAGCAGCAACAGTTGCTTCCATGAATGCTTCTACTTGCTCATCAGCAATAGACTCTGGCACCCATGCAGCACGTTCTGTTTTGGGGGTTGCCATTTCCATCAAGGCTTTATGCATAGATTTAACAGACATTTTTTTATTCCTTACTTATTGAACAGGTAGGTGATTAAGGTGCCGAAACCACCCACCACGCCTGTAATGATTATCCAACTGATTCTATTTATAATATTTACGGTTATCTGGTTCTTTTGAACCACTTTCTCCATTTCACCAACCTTTTCATAAAGATTGTAAATATCTTTTCTTAGAACTTTATGATCTTCTTCTTGATTTACCAGTCTTTCTTCCACTCTCGCCATTTGTACGAGAACTTCACTGAGCTTGTCAATCTTTTGTTCAATGCGATCCATGCGCTCTGCGTTAGTAGCCATTAGTTATCTACCTTCGAACCAGAGCGCCACTGATAACAAGACCAGTATCTAGCTTTCCATTTGGGACCTGGATTATCGCAGTTATGTCTTGCTCTAAAACTCTTTCGTCTAGCAGGATCATCACGTTTGATTTCCATATTGGGATCACCAAAGTTTACTTTGACAACATTGCCCTTTTCGTTCTTAACATATACAGAGAACTTCTTAGGTCCATCAGGTGTTCTGAATGGATCATTCAGTGTCACCTTTTTGCCCTGATATTCAGACTCTTCCAACATGGGTGGTTCATCTATGTAACAGCCAAATGATTTCATTTTATTTCCTCACTGGAGTTTTCTTAGAGCCCATTTGTGCCTGCGCTCTAGTTTGCTGCTTTTTTCTCAGTCCACTTTGCGCCAAAGTCTTTTTTGGAATAGGTGCTTTATTCTGAGGTGTAGATGGCTTGCTTTGAACAGGAGCAGAAGATGGCTTAGGCTTCACTGGAGTAGGCTTAGGAGATACTGGCTTAGGCTTTGCGCTTGTAATCTTTTTCGCTAGTTTACCTACGCCCTTTTTTACAACATCCACGCCTTTTTTAGCAGCGCCTACTGCTGCAACACTTGCTGCTGTATCGTATGAAGAAGTCCATGCTTCATTAGTCTGACCGGGAGTCATTTGTGCATATCTTTTAGCAAGTTCAGTCGTGCCCATTTCTAGATAGCCCAGCTTTTTTGCTTCTTTTTCTGCCAGCTTTTGCTTTCTAGTTTTAAGTCTTTTCATTGTTTCTCTAAATGTCTTTGAGCGAGCATCAATAGACACAGCTTCATCTACAGACTCTTCAGACATTACTTTTTTCAAAACAAGATTGTGAAACTCATCATCTGACTTTACAGGACTTTGGTTCTTCCGCATGATCTTTTGATACTCTGGACCACCCGTCATTTTCTTTTTCAGAGCATGAAACTTTTTCTTTTGAGCATCAGTCATCCGACTACCATAGTCAACAGACTCTTTGTACATATTCAGTTCATACTTGCCATTGTCCATACCATAGACTTGAACTTGAATTGCTTTCTTGCCACCTTTGTCAAGAAGACGATAAGAGTTTGTCTTACCCTTGGATGGCTTTCGTGGCCCCATCGCAACCTTCTTGTCAATCTCTTCGGGGTCAACATCTACACCAAGCTTTGCCTTGGCGTGCTTGTATGCGTGTTGCATAGCAGAAGAAAAGTCTTTATGGTAAAGGTCATAGCCAGTTGCAGACTTAGCTTCATCTACCTTTTGTGGTAGACCTTTGTGCTTAGTGCCAGCGAACTTTTCAAGTTCATTTGTAGACATAGACTTTGCTAAGTCTTTGACTGTATCAGAAACTTTATCCTCAGGAACGTCGCCCTTTTTATATGCAAGGGCTAATCCCATTAGTTTCTGCTGCTGCTTGGACACAGCTTTTTCTTGTAGCTGTCTAAAGGTAATCATGGTAGATTCGATGGCTCCATTTGATTAAGAAAACACTATGTTTATTTATTATTATAAAGATTTAAGCATTTCAATATTATCAAAGGCTATTTTTTTATAGTGGTTTAAATTATCTAAATTACAAATATCGTCTACAGTGTCATTGTACCATAACGCTTCATAAGAATATATTTCAGTATGCCCTTTTTTTATCTTCTTATTATTTTTCTTTACATCTGACATTGTATCTGGATATAACTTATTGTTTAATCCAACTATAGAGATATTGGGCTTTCTCAGCAACACACTTAGCGCATGAAATGCTCCTGCATATCCTACAGTAAATTCAGAAGTACAAATATGATAATAAACTTCTCTGATAGGAAGACGATAGCTTAATTCAATAACTTCATAGTATTGATTTAGAAATTCTCTAATTCTAATCCAGTCATCATATGTCTGATGTCGCCAGTTATTATGAATTAACTCACCGCCGCTGGCATCTGTACTTGTGAAGTTTTTATCCAAGCCCCAAAAACAAATTTTATTCTTTTTTGTTTTGTGTGGATTGTATAGCTTAACAAAGGATTTTTTATTTTCATACAGATACTTCAAATCATCTATTACAACAAACTCTTTGCTATCATTAATTATATGTTTAAAATTAATTTTTGTTTCTGTAACAACTCTTTCATGTAAGTAATTGAATACATCAATAGAAGTTTCTTCATCCTCAAAATGTTCAGGAACAACACTGTCTGTTTTGTAATGATTCCAATACAGATTACATTTTAAATCATCAATTGATAATAGATTAGCATAATCATGGAGTAAGTTTATTCCTCTGTAAAGCAGATTACCAAGCCCACAATTATGCCTGGTTAGAGGAATATTAATTACTTCTTCGTTTTCGCCCATAAATCTTTGTCAGCAGTTCTTCTTGTTTTGCCACCAGTAATAAATGAATTCACTCTAGCAAATGCCCACTGCTGAGGAGTTGTGCCTGGTCTATGCCCAGTTCTCCATGCGGCCATGCCACGATTATAAACTTGCTTTAGAATGCTATAAGAAATACCAGACTTCTCTGCTTTCTTTACAAGACCTTCGATCTTGGACTCTTCAATGCTTTCGCCTCGTGCATTCTTAAAGTCTTGTGCAGTCGGTGCACCTTTTGATCCAGGCTTGCGCATTGGTCGACCTTCTTTGCGCTTCTTATTGATGTTAGCCCAAAGACCATTGCCTTCATTCTTTGGCTTTTCACCACGTTCTTTTTTAGAAATTGCAATAGCTGCTTGCTGTGCAGGAGATACAGCTTCACCATACATCTGCTTAAATTTCTTTGTGTGCTTTGAAGGTTTAGTTTTACCTTCTTTATCACCTGGAGCAGGAGTATATGCAGCAGGATTATCATCATCCATCTTTGCACCTTTTTTAAAGTGCGTATCTCTTGCTGCTTTAGTAGACTTTGCTAAACCAGAAAAATACTTCTTTGGCTGTGTTCCTGGCTTATCTTTTACATCAGGGTCTTGTGCAACTTTCTGTTCATACTGAATTACTTTGTTAGGAGTTTTGAAATTCTTTTTTCTCATGATTGTTTTAAATCTCACTTCGAAATCATCTCCCTTGTCTTTCAGTACAGCAGGAATGTTCAAGTCTCTCTCAACATCCTTGAGAACAGCCTGCATATCACCTACTGATTTGATCTTGTTGCCTTTTGCTTTATGAATCTTCTTAAAGAACTTTTGTAATTCAGCAACTTTAATTTCAGGATTATTTCTAGCGTCGTTTACTCTGTCAACAAAGTGTCTGGTAAACTCAATATCAATACTGTACTTTGCAAGTAACTTATCAGCAAATCTTTCTAAGTCATTGATTTGAGACTGTGATACTTTTTCTTCTAGTGGTTCTACATCAGTCAACCACTTGCGCTTTTTTCTGCCATCCATCTCAACAATAACATAGTTAGAGCCACAATGAGTAATTGTACCAACTTCATCAGATTCTTTTATAATAACTTGCTGACCGGCATAGAATAATTCACCACTGACATACTCTTCACGTCTATCAGAAACAGGCTCTAATTCAACATGTCTAGTAAATTTTAAACTCTCATCTAAGTTTAATCCTTTACGGACAGCGTTAAATAATTCTTTTGCTAATGAATTAGATACTGTCTCAGGAAGATTTTGTGCGAACGCACCAAAGTCATTACTTCTAGCGCTTTCTAATTGTGTAGATTCATTGATAGAGTTTTGATGCTCTTGATTAATTCTATAGAATTTATAATAGCCATGATTACCTTCTACACCATTATTCTGCTCAAGTAACCTCATCTGTGCATCATCACAGAAAACTACAAGATTTTTATATCCCTGATTGTACATGTATGCAGCAGACTCTAAGAAATTAGTCACTGATGTATCTAAAATAATATTGCGAGCATGTCTAGGAAAGACTTTACGCATAAATTTGATTTTAGAATGATAGTTCAGTGGATTGTTCTTAGACTCTACAATCTGAGATGCAAAAATTTTATAGTCTTTGCCAAACTTTGCTGCTTCATCCATAAGTGTTTGATGTGCAATCGAAGGTGGATTGAACTCATCAAATACAAGATAGCCAATAGAGTTTTGATCGTTTACATATGTTTTAAAAGTATTAATCATTTATTTACTTCTTCTTGATACATCGAGTCTTCTTTTACTTGGCAGTAGTCTCTTTGAAATTACACCAACTGCTCTCTTTTTAGTATCTAGTCTTTTTTCAACTCTAGCTTTTTGAGCAACACTCATGCCAGATTTTGTTTTGCCACCATAATACCTTTTGGTCAAAACATCTCTAGCAGACTTTCTACCTCTGCGCTTCAGTCTATCTAAAGACGCAGTGCGTTTCATTGCAATTTTTCTTTGACGTTGAAGCTTTTGCTTACGTCTGCGCATATCAATAGATTTCTTACGTCTTGCCTGAAAAGACAAAACCTCAGAAACGGGTAAAGACTTCCCCTCACTAGAAGAGGAAGCCTCGGCTAAAGCGAAGAGGAAGTCTTTAAACCCAATCATATTAGAACTTAAAGCCTACGCCAACTTTCAGGCCATCAGCAGTAGTAGTCCAGTCGTTAATGGTGGCATCGTCACCATCATCAACCACATCTACAGACCAGCCATAGCTGATAGATACCGATGCATGACTGTTCAAGTCATGTTCATAGCCTACGCCGTAAGATGCACCACCCCAGCCAAGGTCGATTTCGCCAGCAGAAGCAACGCCCATAGAAGCGCCAACCCATGCAAACTCACCGCCAATAATGCCAGGAGATACTGTCAATTCTGGATCAACAGTAAGGTCGCCCCAAGTGTTGCCATCGCCACGACCGATCAGGTCAGCACCATTAGTAGCACCCCAAGCATAGTTTACACTTGTGTCCAAAGACGCAAAGCCAAGATCGAGGCCTGTACCCAGACCTACGGAATAATCATCAGCAGCGTTATCGCCACGATCATTCAGCGTAAAGCCTGCGTCTACACCGAAACCAGCAATACCCAACTCTGCACCAACTGTCCAGTCTGCGTTACCTTCCAGGTCTGTGGAAACACCTACTGTTGCGTTGGACATAAGCGGGGATTCACCGGCATCTTGAGCAACTGCTGGTACTGCTACAGACATAGCCACAATTGCGGAAATAAGATATTTCATCTATAAAGTTCCTCTGTTATTTACTCCAACCCGTTTTTGTTTTTGTTGGGTCAAAGCTGTTAGTTGATAGAATTAGAAAATTCTAATTCGATAGTTATTTATAAGTATTTCGCCTGTTACTCTTGTGAGTAATTAGCCATAAGTCAAAAGTCAACTTATGCGCTTTAATCCAATCCAAGGCTCTTTTAGGATTGAATATTAGATTTTTTAGAAAATATGTCATGTGGTGATGTTTTCCCAATCAACATTTTTAGGTACATATGACTTAATTTTAGCTAACATTTGCTTATCTAGCTTATCAACACCTGTAGGTGCTTTGCCGGCACGTTTGACATAGACGTAATCAGCATCTTTTACATACTGACCACCTCTGCCAGATTTAACAAGCTCAGAATCAACTTTCACTTTATTGAAAGCAAATACAATCTCACCGTCCATGTAACGCTTCAAGCCAGCGCCCATACGAACAATATCATTCATGGTCTGAGAAACACCCCTATGAGTGTTAATCAAAATTTCTGTAGGAACTGTGCGATCACGTTTACGGTTTTGATCTAATGCCACTTCAATGTCATTAACAACCCAGACGATATGCACATTCTTTTTAGGATAACCCAAAGCATCTACTTGGCGAGTTAGCTTTTCAAGCTTACGCAAGTCTTTTAGAGTTACATCAAAAACAATATTAGGCTTTCTGTCAGGATCAGCAGAAAGTACAGATGCAAAGAAAGCTGCTCTTCGACGGTCAGGCAAACCTAAAGCATCACCAATAATTTCATGTAGTTTAGATACATTATCGGGGTCTTTTAATTTGCTTGCCAAATCTTTTAGATCAACACCAAATTCATCTTTAACACGTTTATTGATTACACTGGACTTAGCAGCTAACTGCTTTAACTCATCAACATCAAATACTTTACCTTCTATCCCAACAAGATTAGAAAGCACAAAGCCTTTACCAGAACCAGCACCGCCAGCCATGATTACAACATTACCAAATTTAGGATATGCTTTACCACCAAAAGTAATGAGTTTTTCTAATAAAACTTCTGCTTCTTCATGCAGTGCTTGTTCGGTGAAGTGCTTAAAAGATTTCATTTTAGCCTCATTGAATTAATTCTAAAACTATTTATACAATGTAAAAAGGGAACATTATCGTCCCCTTTTAATCCACACTTCTTTATGTCCGTTTTTATTTTTAATCTGCACCTCAAGTAAATCTTTGCCTTTAGACTTCAAATAATATTGCACTTGATCTAAAAGTCTGATTGCAAAAGTTGCAGTTTCATCACCAGCAACAAATGTCATAGCTCTACAGTAACTCACCTGTGCGTCCAGCATCAACATCTAAGTCAATGTCAGAATTAAAGTAATAATCCCAAAAGAGATTACATGCCATTTCCCGACCTTGTTTGGTGTTCATCATTTCACCCCACCTGCAACCATGTCGCTGTGATATCACCTGTGATGCTCGCCATAGAATTCTATTTTCCATAGCAGTGATGTAGTCGGGACCATATGCGGCTTGAACATCTTCTGGTTTAACACCATCTGCTTCTAGCATTTGTTTAAAACCTTCGCTGTACCAAGTCTCAGGGTCATCCCAATCAGGTTCTTGATAATCACTCATAGTGATGCTCCTACAATAATGAAACCAAGTGCTACTGCCATACAAAACAAAAACATTGTCTTTGGCACCCAAGGATACTTATCTTTCTTTTCTTCCTGCATTACGCAATCTCCATTTCTGTAATACGATAGCTCTTTTTCCAACTCTTCATCAGAGTTTCAGCAGATATATCACCATCACTGGATTCATCCAACATTTCTGCAATATTATCAAACTGTTCAATTAGATACTCTTCTGCTTCGGACAAAGTGGAAAGAGTTTTCAACTCAAGCCACTTGTCAGTGCTAGTAAGGTAGAACTCGATAATATAGTGAATCATTTCCATTTCCTACATGCTTGTTTGGAAGCTTTACGCTTTTTGTTGGCTACCACCTTTTTCTGGTAGTAGCCTTTGCGGAGTTGTGCTGCGATGGGATTACGCATTTTTCAATACACTGTACAGCACCTTATCGTGCCACTCTGGGTCAGCGTCTTTGAGAATGCCGAGAGGAGTACCACCCTCTTTCATCAGTTGGGCATACTGTTCTACACTGAACAACTGCATGATCTTCTTCATCACTTTGGCTTTGGTGAAAGGACCACCATGCTTGAACCGAGCAATGAAGAGTGGCTTCTGGGTGCCAACACGGCTCGGGTGAACGTTTGGTGCATCTTCGTAGTACTCGGCAGTCTCGTAGGGACCGTGGTAGTGAAGGTAGCCACCGAAGTATTCAAACTGGGTCTTGTCAAAAGCAGTCATGTCTTTCTCTCTTTCATCAACTTACATAATTAATATAGAGACTAAAAAAGGGTGCGTCAACACCCTCTATTCATCTTTTTTATATTTTTTTGACCACGCCTCTTCAAAACCAATATCATTGGCCTCATGATTGTACCAGACTCTTTTAGTATAGCTGCGTACCATATTCTCAACATTTTCATCTGACCAGTCATCAGGCAACAAGTACCCTTTGACTGACCAGAATAGACGTGCAGCTTCCTTTCTATCCATGCTACGCCAATTTTAAATCATCGACTTCAGATGATTCTCTAGAATCCCAGACCTCAATAAACTCAAGAGAGTCTGGTCCATGCTCGGCAATTTCTCGCCAAGCAGAGTCCATTGTATTTACTTGAATAAAGTCCGAAGAATCCTCAAACTTAATAAAGATCAGATTTTGATCCTGCATGTCAACACGTTCAATCATAGTAAATCTCCTTACGCAGCCATATCATAACTGGGGTAGTCTTCGCCGAAGATAGTCTCAGCAGGAACTCCAGCATGATACTGCTTCATAGCATCATCTAGAGGCTTGAAGTTAGGAGTGCTGGTGTAGTAGGTGCCTACATACCACTTCTCTTTAACAGTACACCAGACATAGAGATATTCTTCACCGCAGTTAGGGATGAAGACTTCTGTTGCATCCTTCATCTCAACTTCACCATCCTGCTCTTTGTAAACATTCTTCTCATCAGTAGCAGTCTCTTCTACAGTCTCTTTCAGACTGGACATGTCGCCCAGAGCTACAAGGTCAAGAATAGTGTCAGTGTCATTGTACACAGCGTTCAAAGTCTGACCTACACCCCAGAGACCACCATCCCAGTGGCAGTATGCGGAAGCAAAAGTCTTCCAGTCAGAGGTAATCATAATATTAGCACGGGTAGCCATCTGGCAATTCCTTTCTCAAGGGGTTCAATCAACTTACATGATTAATATAAACACTCTTAGGATAGTGTCAACCAAAAAGATTAATGATTCGGTGATTTTTTCCACGATAAACATCAAAGTGTGCAGGTATCGTAGTTTTCTCTTTCATATCTAATACAGGCACAACCACTGGTATACGATCAGTGGTTTTAAACCCGTCTCTTTCAAAGAACCATTCTCCAAATGTTTCGTCATATCCTAAAAATTTGTTATAGAGTGTGGTCATTGGTCCATATTCTATCTTATTGGATTTTAGATATGAGATAAATCTTTTGCAAAAATCAGGAGTATAGAATATCGCAACTGTTCCATGACAAGCAAGCATTTTCATATTTATGTGATCTTCAAGATACACCATGTCGGGATAATCTAGATATGCATCATGCTCTATGATTAAATGAGGAACAGTATCATTTGCACAATCTTCCCAACATTTTATTTTTGTTGTAAAGCTGGCATATTCTTCTGGTGATCTTATAAAAGTGTCATCTGACCAAGAGTATGAATTATATGTCTCATCATCATAAAGAGTTTGTGGAGTTATAGCATCAACTAACTCCACATCAAAGTCGGACCAAGAAGGGAGACAGTAAGCAGCATACGCCTCTGAAAGTCTGTCTCCCTTAATTCGAATCATTCTAACTCGAAAGTTGCTCATGCCATTTCTTCAAGAAAGGTAGATGATTTTTAAGAATATCTGCACACATAAAAGCAACTTCTCTGTGTTCTTTCTGCGTACCGTTACCACACCGCAACTCACAATAATGCATCCATGAACGAATATTGCCCTTCATATACATACGAGACTGCATGTTGCCCTCTGGCAGTACGGCACGTGCCTGTTCCTTGGCAATACCATTCTCAATAGCCCACTTGTAGGCAAGATTTGCTTCATGCACAATCTGCTTTTGCTTTGCTTCCCATGCCCACTTCAGTTCATCATCATCTGTTTCAATAGAGTTTTGGCGATTCTTAGTGTCCTGTAGTCGTGCTTCACGCATATACACAGCAAGGTCTTTAGTTGGGTCAGCATACCGTTGGCTAAACTCTTGGAATGAAAACGAACGGTGCCGCAGAATTTGCCGTGCAATATCCCGTGTTGTATTAATTTCAAGAATCATGTCAACCATTTCAAACGGAGACCAGTGCTTGTTATCAATCAAGTATTTCAAAAGTTTGTCAATTGTATCAAAGTTATGCTGATTGCTTGGATTAGAAATTCTAGCACAATACCCGATAATGTCTTGAGCAGACATTTTCTTGCCACTGCCATCCTGATAGGCATTAACCAGTGAGGAAGTAATTGCTACAGGAATTACGGTTTGATTCATATCTTAAAGTCCTTAAATTTATCGCCAGAAGGGGTTTTATCGAATACAGGAATACCATCATCAATGAGAGTCTGATCGGTTGCTTCAACGTCATATAGTCTCATCTTTGATCTATCTATACCCACTACAAATCGCTTGTACTTACTAGGATCATTGTAGCGGTTCTTTAGCTGCTTGACCATAATCTGACCAGACTGATCAAGTTCTTCATTAGATACAAGAGCAAACATTAGGTCAGCAGTAGCAGGTAGACCAAATGACTCAGACGTATCTTCAAGACCAGGATCAGAGTTGCCATAGCCAGAGCGAGTAGTTTGTGTGGCACTCATAACAGGAACATCAAACTCAACAGCAAGACCACGCAGTTCCTCTGCAATTGCTTTGATGTAAGTGTAGGAGTTGATAGCGCCACCCATAGACTTCATGCGAGATGATGCACAAATGTTCAGATAGTCAATAAAGATAATGTCTGGAGTAAAAGACCGCTTGAGACGTAACTCTTTTAGCAACGCTCTAAAGTGGCCAACATGAGCAGAGCCAGTTGGATACTCTTTAACAATTAGTTTACCGACAGTCTTCTTTGCAAGACTATTAATTTTCTCAGAGAACATAGTCTTCGGTAGCTTATCTAGCTGGTCAATGGGAATGTCCAGTAGATTAGCATCAATACGCTCTGCAATACGCTCTTCTGCCATCTCCATAGTGATGTACAGAACATTCTTGCCTTGTAGTAGCGCACTAGCACCAACATGACACATAAACAGAGACTTGCCTACACCTGTACCAGCAAGTGCAATGTTCAGTGTCTTGTCAGGCAGACCACCTTTGGTAATCTTATTGAAGTTCTCAATATCAAAAGGCAGCTTTTCTTCTACACGATTATAAAAGTCAAATCGCTGCTCGGCATTATCAATGTAATCGTGTCCGATATTTACATCAAATGCAACACCCAGAGCCTCAGAGAGAATATCTGGAATTGCATTCTTTGTCATCTTCTCATGTTTACCATCAAGAATATTAATAGATTCCATGATAGCAATATGAAGGGCACGTTCTTGACACCACTTCTCAGTTTTCTCAATAAGAAAGTCTTTGTCAATATCTACAGGTGCAAAAATCTCTGGAAGCAATGCAGAGACTTCTGTGAACATATCATCTGAGATTTTCTCATTCTGTTCAAGGTCAATACGAAATGCTTCCAGAGTAGGTAGTGTATTATGTTTTTCAACATAGCCAGCAACTTGCCTGAAGATAACTTTTAGTGAACCTTCAAAGTAGTTTGGCTTTAGAAAAGGTACAACTTGTCGAAGATAATCTTCATTCGTCAAGAGTGATCGTAGGATAGTCTTGTTTAGATTCTCGCTCATTTATTTGCGCAGTCCCATCTTGAAGTCCATTCTGAATTGCAACCATTAACACATCACCGAGATATTGACCCAAATCATTTTCATCAATATCTTCTGGGACGTTTGTTGCCTCTAGTATAGTAAATCCAAATTCTAATGTCAAATCATCAGGTTCAATAGATTTTGTATCTGGAGCAAGCTTGATGTTATCATATCTGCTAACAATACCTTTGTACTTACCCGTCAATAGTTGAATTGCCCAGCCAGGCTCTTCATGAATTCCTACAAAATCATAATCTACATCTTGTACAATTTCTTTTTGTAAATCATCAATCTTCGATTTCATCTGCACTCACCACTTCAATGTTAGAACTACCACCAGTCTTAAAAATAGATTCTACAAATTCTTTGAACTTGTCGTTGGAAATAATTTTATCCCAAATATCTGCGTTCAAATCTTTTGCTCTCATTTTTGATTCTGAGATTTCTCCTGTTTCGGGATCAACCAGCGAATACCAGCCTTGAGACGGCTTAACAATAAACTTTCCCGCAAGAGCAACGTCAAGTAAGCCAGAATACTTATCGACGCCGCCTTCCCAAGTAACCGAGATAGGAACGATGGATTTTTCACGGACATATCTAGATTTCTCCACATTGATTACAAAATCATATCCAACGATAGCGGTACCTTCTTTAGTTTGCCGACGACCCAGAACCCAAATATCATCTGCCGCATAGTACAGACCTGTGCCACCCGATACAACTTTTTTAGAATAGATTTCTTGCGTATCGTAAGTATGAGCGATACCGATAAACGGAATATCTTTCATATTTAGATGAGGGTTAACCATACGAAATACTGATTTAAGTACTTTTGCTCGGGTCATATCTTGTGTAGACTTTTCTGCTAGTGCATCATCAACTTCTTTCTTTGATGCTAACTGACCAATAGAATCTACAACAATGATTACCTTATCGCCTTTCTCAAGACTCTGAAGCTGGGACATCATATCAAACTTCAATTCTTCAAGATCAGTGATAGGAGTATGAAGCACTCGCTCCATATCAATATCCATCATTTCAAAATATGACTGAGGTGAGCCAAACTCACTGTCATAAAAAAGCATAGCTGCTTCTGGATGCTTTTTCATATATGCAGATGCAAGTTTAAGAGCAAAGTTAGTTTTAAAGTGTTTAGATGGACCAGCGAGAATGGTAACGCCAGGAGAAAGACCACCGTCTACAGAACCAGACAATGCAGCATTCAGCATTGGCACATCAGTTGCCGCTTGATCTTTTTTACCATAATATTTTGATTGAGTAATAACTTCAGAATCCAGTTTAGAATTCTTTTTAAGTTTATCCATAATACTCATTGTATAATTCTCCTATAAAGTCAGCAGAAATGCTTATTGTCTTTCTGCTGCCTGTGCCTGAATAAAATTTATGCATAGTTTCTGATGTATTTCTCCACCATAAGAATCTATTATGCTCGTATTCGTATACTTTTTCAAGACCTGTTTCATCATTTCTGGCAACAAATGCTGCATCTTTGCCTGATCCGATGTATAACATGCCATGATATTTCTTTTCTGCATTATCAATATGCCAATCTCGAACAAGATATGGCTCATCTGCTTTTAGATCACGATAGATAAGACCATCAAGATCACAGTCAAAAGCATCATCATCATTAAAGATTTGAGCAGAAGTCATGAGAATATCATCAGCACGTTCAATGAAGTTAACACGCTCAAACTCGGCATGTACAGGATCATCATTGCCTGCACCAAAAGTTTTAATAACTCCATAGTCTTGACCTTCAGGCCAATTATTCAACATATGCTCTGCAACATCATCAGGTAGAACATTCTCAATAACAATATGTGGCCATGGCTCAGTAAAATATTGATAAGGTCTATCGAATAGATACATTACTTGCCTTGTCCTCGATATGCTTTAAATTGTCTACGCTTTGACTTATTTGTAGGTTTAGAATTAGAAGATTTACCGATAGAAGTAATACGGTGTGGAGAAGAGTTACCTTGTTTCATAGCTTTTGCCATAATTCATCCTTTCGTTAAAAACATAGAACATTATATATTATGTTTATCTATCTGTCAACTTATAAATTATAAATACATGACAGACAATAACCCAAGGCAAACACTATGTTCAAAAAAATGTTTGCTGCTTTCATTATGTTGTTTTTGACTACAGCAGCGTATGCGCAAGAAGAGACCGCAACAACTAATGATCCAATCGTAACAGAGAATACAACCACAAGCACTGTAACTAGCACAAGTGATTCGACTAATACTGTAATCTCTGCACCACCATCTGCCATTGCACCTAATATCAGTGCATCTAGCTCTGATATCTGTACAATTGGTGTATCAGGTGCCGTTCAAACACAAATTCTAGGTATCTCTGCCGGCTCTACAGTTAGAGATATGAACTGTGAAAAACTCAAAAACGCAAAACTTCTATACGATATGGGCATGAAAGTTGCTGCTGTATCAGTCATGTGCCAAGACCCACGAATTTTCATGGCAATGATGGATGCAGGTACGCCTTGTCCTATTGACGGACTGATCGGCGAACAGGCAAAAAATGAATGGAATAATCCAGCCAATTCTGACCGCAGACCAGATGCTCAAACAAATAGAGGTATAAATGTTGATCCGGATACACGCACTACTCTCATCGGCGGTGCTATCGTTGTCGGTATTCTCGCAATACTCTTGGGCGGATAGTGTTTATGGTGTGACCAATAATGCAGCACAAGATGCGCTGAGTTGGTCAATGACTGATGTATTACCAGACTTTTCATCTCCTAACGTAACTCTGCAAGTAAATGGGGTGACATATTTTTATGTTATGACCAAAGATACTGTAGATGATGTTAAAGTTTATATTCGCAATGAAGATACTGTGAACGGTGGCTATATTTTTGAAGAAGTGGATGATTGGTCAGGACTGCCCAGCAACTCTATTCAAAAAAACTTTCGCTTTACTGGTATTCCTGGTGAGCAATGGGGAGACGGTAGTATGGAAGTAGAAGGAAATGGAGTAATCTCTAATCCTTCTATGACTTATTCGTATAGAATGGATGTTACAGAGCAAGACATTATCTGCATAACACCACTTTCTAACCCAAGTTGTCCTGGATTTTTAGATGCTTTGACTAAATATCTAGAAGGACTTGATTATGTTGATCCAGATGATGAATTCTATGAATATTGGCTTGAACTACAAGAAAAGAAAAAAAGTGAAGTAGAAGAAAGTGAAGTTGTACAAACCAATGACACACTTGAGAATTCGCTAAAAACTGATCCTAATGTGGGTGGATTAATAGATAATGATTTTCAAGATGGTATATTAAAACAACTTTCAAATGAACCACTTTTTATTACATATTATGATACGACATACAATCAGGGATTGATTGACTACCCTGATAAGCATATTATTGAAGATAAAATGCAAATGCCTGATAATAACAGGGCGCTGAGACAGTTGGCAAGTGATGCCAAACATTATTCTATGGTACGCTCCCAATATGATAGAGAAGAATTAACCGGAGAATAAAAAATGTTAAGAACTATCTTTGCGTTGTCTACATTGCTGGTAGCAAACTTTGCACATGCAGAGTCTGTTCCAATTACAGGCAGCGTATCTTCAAAGTGTAGTATTTTTACTGATACTGCTGGTGTATATGGTAACCCAACACCGGATGCGTTAAGCACAGACCCAACGGACGGTGGTGTATTTCCTATCGTGCGTTATGATGTGACCATTGCTGACTATTATACTGCTAAAATTTCTTGGCCACAATCTTTTGCATCTGCACCAAGCTTAACTGATGCTGTTAATTGGGATGGTGAAGTAACAGTATCTTCTGTGTCCGACACAAACATGTCTGGCTATGAAGCAGCAAAAGTAGAGTATAACAATGTAACAGAATATGATCTTTCTGTTGCAGGGTCAACTTGGTTTCAAATTGATTCTGAAGTAACTTACGGTTACGGCAAATCTTTTCCAGGTGGTGAGTATTCCGCAAATATCACAGCAGAGTGTATTGCCAACTGATGAAAAGATTTTTTATGGCAGTAGTAGCAGTCTTGATGGCTACTACTGCACAGGCTCATGAATGGACACCAACCTATCCTAAGTTTGAACCATCATTCTTAGATGATATCGTTGTGACTACTATGACACTTTTCAATAAAAGAAAAGACATAGAATACTATGAGATTTCAGTCTATGATGAAGACTGGAATACTGTGCCTTTTGCCACTACAGCAAAACTTCTCTATGTTCCGTATCTAAGTCAAAAATCTGTTGATATTTTTATCAGAGAAGCCGACTGTGACCGTATTGAATACATCTGTACAACATCTAAAAGAATACTAGAGGATGTACAATCTACTGGTATTGATTCAAGAATATGTTCAAAGGTGTAATTATGATACAATACACATGGACAAGACTTCTTCTTGTAACACTCATAATATTATTATTTTACTCTTCTGTTGCATTTGCACAGTCCAGTTCTCTTAACCTGTCTTTGCCTACTGCTCCCGGTAGTTACCAGTCAGATAGATTTAAGGCAGGTGATCTAGACTGTTCTAATGCAATTGGTAGCGCAACTAACTTAGAATTCGGCGTTACTGGCATTATTGGTAGGGGATATACTGATCCTCTTTCTGGTTATGTTGATTCACGGGTCGGAGACGTTGGTGTCTTTGCACGAATTATTATTCCGTTAGGTCAAAAGCCAAAAGCACGAATTGACTGTAATGAACTATACCAACTAGAACTGAGAAAAAAACAGTTGGAAGTAATGCGACTTGAACAAGAGATACAACAGCTTCGGGCATTACAATTCCAATAGGAGAAACAAACAGTGTACGAGTATAGGGCAACCCTTGTTAAAGTAGTAGATGGAGACACAGTTGATGTTGACATTGATCTAGGCTTTGGTATCTGGATGCGTGACGAAAGAGTCCGTATCATGGGCATTGACACTCCCGAATCCAGAACATCCGACAAGGTTGAAAAGTTATTCGGTCTTGCAGCAAAAGAGCGTGTTAAAGAATTACTGGGAAGTAATATCATTCTTAAAACATTTGCAGCAAAAGACGGTGAAGATATGAAAGGTAAGTTTGGTAGAATTCTTGGTGACTTCTTTGTAGGAAACGACAAGAAACTCCTGACTGAAGTTATGATTGAAGAGGGCCATGCAGTACCATATCATGGTCAGAGTAAAGATGATATTCAAGCATTACACCTTTCCAATAGAGAAAGATTGGTAGCAAAAGGTGTTGTTATTTTAGAAGATATTTTAGATGAAGGATTAAAATAATGGCTGAAGAACAAAAGCAAACTCAAGGCCCACAGCAACCTATTGATATGCCAGAAGGCAAGATGGAAATTTCTCTGCGCATTCTGAGTAATGAACTTATTGGGATTAAAATGAGTGTTGATGATATGAAAATGAAGTGGGTTGTTATTGGTGTAGGTGCTATTGGTGCATTACTCTGGGCAGCATCTTCTTTTGGGCCAACTCTTACAAATGCCTTTAGTGGTGTAGGAGGCATCGGTGGCTAAAACATTACAATCAGACTCAATCTACAATCAATTTGATGAAGATGGTGATGGTATTGTAACCGATGAGGAAATGGCAAAAGCGGAGCGAATGCTTCAAATCGAAAATGATGATAAGAAGCAGGATGCTCAGAGAGGCATGGCATGGTTTGCATTAGCAGGTATGCTGCTCTATCCTTTTGCTATTATCATCTCTTCTATCATTGGTCAGGAAACTGCTTCTGGCTTATTAAAAGATATTGCTCCAACATACTTTGTATCAGTTGCTGCTATTGTAGCGGCATTCTATGCAAAGGAAGGTATCGAAGGAATGAAGAAGTAAAATGGCTGAGATAGAATTCGCTGGGATCAAGTTTAAAGGTGGTAGAATGGTAGCAGTTGCTATGGGACTGTCTACTCTTGTCGGTGGCCTTTATGGTGGCTTTGAAGTCTATAAAGACTACATGGATATGAAAGAAATGATTACTTCATATGTCGCACCTGATCTTAGCGGATTCCAAGAGCAGCTTTCTGTAATTGAACAGAAGATGGCTAGTACAGAAGACTCTGTTCTACAAGCCACAGAATATGCCAGAACAATTAAAAATGATTTAAAAGATGATGTTGCTAGACTTGAGGTTATGGTCGACCGTATTGAAGATGCAGTGAGAGAAACTGAAACTGAAGTCAGAGAAATGATTGATATTGCTGATCAGAGATTTGATAACAAACGTGACCAGTTATATCGAGATACTGACAGAGAAATTGAGCAGCTTGAGGAAAGATTAAGCGCCAAAATTCAAGAGGCACTTGACAATCCATTAGCTAATTAATATAATGAGTAATTCGCTATATTAACAACATAAGGAGGATATAAGTGGATATTATTAAAAGTGTAAAAGGTTGGGTAGGTACTCTGGCCGAACTTGGTGTAAGTCTTCTTGCACTCACTATTGTAGCAGAACTACTTGGTCTTGGTTCTGTGCCATTCATGCCTGATGGAATCAGTGTTATTGATAACGTGACTGGCGTTGTCGAATCGCTTGGTTCTAGTGGTCTTGTTGGACTGCTTGCTGTTTGGGTTCTCTGGTTGATCTGGAAGAACAAGTAATAATAATTTAATATTATTAGAGAAGGGGCTGGCTTTTGTCAGCCCTTTTTTTGTATAAAAAAAAGAGAAGCTAACCATGGCTTCTCACGGAACTATTTTTGGCGTTCAACCCAATATTATTTAGAGAGTGTTACCAGACAAGACTTTCGTAACTATTTGGATCATTTGGATTTACTGTCCGCTTCTGCGCTTGCTGAAGGAAGAAATCATATGCATCATCATCTTCCCACTTTTCACTCAGGGCAGCTTCCCACTCCCAGTACTCTTGAACACTAATTGGAATTTCTTTCCAAACAATAGTGCTAGGTGCAATAGCTGCTACAAAGGCCCATGCATCTTGGTAACGGTCCAGACCTTTGACAATAATATCATTGCCGCCCTTAACCTTCCAATAAGCCTTGCCATCAGCAAACTTACCGGAACCGTCATGTGCGCCATAGTTTTCAAGAGTCTGAGTAGTAACAACATAGGTAGGCATAACAATCTCTCTTTCATCAAGTTACATGATGAATTTATCACAAAAAAAGGGACTGTCAAGCCCCTTTTCTTAATTAATTCGTTTTTATAAACAAATTAGTTTGGCAGAGATGCTTCAATACCATCTACATACCAGTTCATAGACAGTAGAGTAGGCCAGTCATCCAAATGTTCTGCACCAGCAGCACACTCATCAGGAACAGAACCATCTTGCTTCAGCAGACCTTCACACGGAAATGCATGTCGATCACCATTTGCCAGTGACAGTTCAAGTGCCTTAGCAGCAGCAGTCAGTTCTGGACCCATTGCTTCTTCATTGTAACTTTCAAGAGCAACCATGCCTTTGTCACCGCCTTGACCGTCTTTAGTGAAACCCCACCAAGTATCACCACCAGTCCAAGTGCCGTTCATTACTTCACCCACACGATCAACATAATAGCTATCCCAGTCATCTACAATAGAAACGAGATGTGCATTAGGACCAAAACGGCTCATGTTAGATGCTTGACCAAATGCATATACACCATTCTGCTCTGCAATCTGTACTGGAGCAGGAGAGTCAGTATGCTGAACAATAATATCTGCACCTTCATCAATCAGTGCTTGTGCAGCAGCAGCTTCTTTTGCAGGATCAAACCAAGTGTAGAGCCAGATAATATCTACTTCAATATCTGGATTGTGCTTCTGCGCTTCCAGCATGAATGCATTAATACCACGAACTACTTCTGGAATAGGGAAAGACGCAATGTAACCGACTTTATTAGTTTCGGTCATATTAGCAGCAATCAGACCTTGTACAACACGTCCTTCATAGAATCGTGCAGAGAAGGTAGCCATGTTGTCAGTGTCACGAACATATCCAGTAGCATGTTCAAATGCTACGTCGGGATAGTTAGCAGCAACTTCATTAGTTGCGTCCATGTAACCAAAAGAAGTAGTAAAGATAATGTCATGTCCAGTCTCGGCAAGTTGAGTAATTGCCTTAACTGCTTCTGGTCCTTCTGGGACCATTTCCAGATAGGTAGTAGATACGTCTGAGCCGTATGCTTGCTCTACAGCAAGACGACCAACATCATGACGATAAGTCCATCCAAGGTCACCAATTGGACCTACATAGATAAACCCTACTTTGGTTTCAGCAAATGCAGCAGTTGCAGTTGCAATAGAGAGTGTGAGTGATGCAAAGATTTTCTTTAGCATGGTTTACAGTTTCCTTGTTTTATATTTTAAAAAAGAAAAGGGAGCCGAAGCTCCCCTTTCCGGTTATCCCTTAGAGGGATTCGAGTGCCTCAAACATGGCCTCTTGGTCTGCATCATTGCCTGGGATCAGGCCAATGGAAGCAAGCGGACCATCAGGTTCTGCTTGATAGACAAATTCTTCTGCATACTCGGCAATGCCTTCTACTACACCGATGTGTCCGGTCTTAACATAGAAGAACAGAGAACGAGATACAGGGTAATCGCCAGATGCAATAGCTTCAAACGTAGGTTCTACGCCATCAATAGATGCACCCTTTACACGATCTGCATTGTTCTGAAGAAAGGAGAATCCAAAGATGCCCACAGCGTTACCGTCAGCCGTAAGCTGATCAATAATCAAACTATCGTTTTCACCGGATTCTACATATACTCCGTCTTCACGGATTTCAATAGACTTATATGTTGCTTTGTCAAAGCCCATATTCTTATATGCTTTGTGTACTACCAGCTCTTCAAAGGCATCACGGGTGCCAGAAGAAGTTGGTGGGCCAAGAACATAAATTGGGCGATTAGGCAGAGATGCATCAATATCAGACCACATCTCATATGGGTTATCAATCAGATTACCGTTAGCATCTGGAACCTGTGCAGAGACTGCAACAGCCACTTGCTCAAGAGTAAGCTCAAGGGTAGGTCCGCCATTCAGAGAGTTGGCAATAACGATACCGTCATAACCAACCATAAACTCGACAAACTCAACATCATTAGCAGCACATTTCTCTGCTTCAGATGATTTCATTTGACGTGATGCATTAGTAATATCAGGCGTGGAAAGTCCAGTACCTGCACAAAACAGCTTCATTCCGCCACCGGAGCCGGTAGACTCGATGACAGGTGTATTGAAGTCCGTAGCTTCTCCAAACGATTCTGCAACTTTAGAAGCGAATGGGTAAACGGTAGATGAGCCAACAATATTAATAGTGTCGGCACGATCAGCGACTGCGGTACCCGTGGCGATTAAACTCACGAACATTGCAATCATTAGATTAAATGCTCTCATCTTTTTCTCCTTTAAGAACATTATTGCGGTTGTAACAGGGAATGAATTAGAATCACAATACCAACAGAAGCGGCAAGTCCAATCATCATCTTAAAAAAGTCTTTACCAACAAGTGGGAAGACCGAACGGAACTTACGTTT
>Ga0208767_1000022_pt1 | contig 86801 bp, 101 predicted proteins | sample VirMetDEL_Mar_21_FD_184514 | JGI IMG/M metagenome (GOLD analysis project Ga0208767, IMG submission 184514) | Aqueous microbial communities from the Delaware River and Bay under freshwater to marine salinity gradient to study organic matter... | ecosystem: Environmental > Aquatic > Marine >...
TGCCCCGGGATTGTCGGGACGCCGAGGTTGTCGAGTTGGACACCCGAGGATTTCAGTGCTTCCTCGAACATTTCAAGGTGAGACAGGGCGTCTTGCGGGCCCCGGGTCCAAGACGTCGGATCACCCAACGCCGCGCGGAATTTCTTGAAATCGTTGTCAGACAATGCTCGGCCCGTCTGCCCGGCAACCGCCTCGGCGGCCAGATACGCCAGAAGCGTATAGCGGCTTTCGAGGCTCGCGCTGTCTCGGTCAAACTCCGCCAGCATGTTGTCTCGCAGTTCGGGGGATAGACGCCCGTCGTTTGCGATGTTTTCAATCAGGTCTTCCGCTGACGTACCGAAACTGTCGATCATGCTTTGGGAGAAGCGGATCAGATTACCGCGCCAGCCGACCCGCGACGGATCGCTAGTGATGATCTCTTTCACCCGAGTAAGACCGTCACTGAGACTTTGCAGTTTCACACGCTGTTGGGCCGCCTTGTCTCGGTTGCTTTTGCTTTCGAGACCTAGTTGCGGGGCCCCGACTTCCTCGGCGGTGCCCTCAACAGTCTTCGTTGTGACCTGAGTTCCCGGGGGGAGTTTCGCTCCGGTATGCACGTCAGTCAGACCGCCGTCGTGGGTCAGACCTTGAACCATCTTCCCGTCGGGGCCTTGGTAGAAGTAAATCTGAGGCTTGACGTTGCCGGTTTTGGGCTTCGCCGCGTTCTGGTCGATGACCTCTTGACTGTCTCGGGCCGAGATCGCGTCTCCCACCCCTGTCGCCTGTTCTTGAGAGACCCCTGTCACCTCTTGAAGCGGTTGCGGGAGGATTTTGTCAGGCGCAATCGGCTTGAGACCCGCGTTGACCCGGGCCAGATTGACCGCGTGGGCGTTCTTTTGTGCGTCCAGCGCCATCGCGTGATGGTTGGCGCGTTCGTCTTTGAGACGCGCGATTTCCGCGTCTTGGTCGAGGCTGTTAAGGTTCGAGCCCGTGGCATTGCCAAGGGCCGACTGACGGGACCGCCAATCGGGGGCTTGCAGCGCGAAAGCGTCTTGCAGGGCGCGGTTGGCCCGGGTGTTCATGCCGTCAAAGCGGGTCAGGCCCGCCAAGACACCAGACAGGTCTCGGTTAATTTCGTCTTTCGTCCACTTGTCTTCGACGGCGGGCATGGGGCCGACCATATCCGGGGTCGGGCGCTGTCCTTCGACAATCGCTTGGACATCACCGGGGCGGCGGGCCAAAATCTCGCCAAGGGATTTGACGGATTGCTCCATCGCCTCTTGGTCTTTGATCCGCTGGGCCTCTTTGGCCGCCGCAATCTCCATGTCTTGAATGACTTTGAGACGCTCTTGGTTGTACTTCCCGGCCTGTGCGCGAAGCTGCGCCGCCTTGATCTTGGTCGAGGGGTCGCCGAAAAGGCTTTTACCGAAACCAGCAATACTGTTTGAGAGCCCGGGGTTAGTTGTGTATCCAGCCATATCGGGTTCCTTACATCGGCACAAGTTTCGACCATGAAGGGGACTTCATGGCGTTGGTTGTAGACATCCCGAACGGGTTAGCCGAGGGCCCCGGGGTGCCGCCGAACGGGTTCCACCCCGCGCCGCCAGCAAACGAGCCGACAGTACCCGCGCCGATCATAATGTCGCCGAGGAGGGTGCTACCCGACTGCACTTGCGCCGGGTTGTTGAGGATCGCTTGGCGGCCCGCGTTGGTCGTCGAGAGGCTTCCACGGCGGAAGTTGTTGACCGTCCCGATGTCTCGGTTCGTGTCTACCGTCGCGTACTGGTTCTGACGTTTGGAGCCGCCGTAGCTTTGGAGACGCGCCAGAGCGTTGAGACGGCGTCTCGTATCCGCCGAGGTATCCGCGAGTTTCTTTGCTGCGGCCTCTTGGAAGTTCGTCCCAGCGTTCTGCATCCCGGTCAGCAACAAGTTATTCGTCGTCGCGTCTTGGATGTTCTCGTTGTAGAGCGTCTCGACGCGCTGGCGTTCGGCGTCGAGTTGCTCGTCTTGGCTCTCACGGGTTTTGTGTTCGATGTTCTCGTCCAGCCGGTCGAAAGACTGCTTTTTCAGCGCGTCTTGGCGCTCGAACTCAGCCAAACGCAACCGGTTCGCCGCAGAGCGGGCGTCTTGGTTGGCCTTCATCTGAGCCTTTGCAGCTTTCTTCTGAACGTTGTTGTTATACATCGTCCCCGCTGCGGTGAGAGCCATACTCCCGATTGTTACTGGATCGCACATGTCCCGTGTCTCCTGTCTCGGTTAGTTGAACACCTTGCCCGAGCCCCGTTTTCCGGGGAGGCTAGGCGTCGGGACGCTGTACTCTTGAGCGATCCGGTCAAGGTCTGCGTTACGTTGTCCGGCCAAATACTGACTTCCGCCTGTCATGGCGACGTTGGAGAACAGGTCACCAAGAGGGGAGAACGCGGGGACTTGACCGCTAATGAACTGGGACCGGGTCAGCGCCGCGTTGGACGCGGCATCCGGGTCGGCGGAAGCGTCAAGCTGATTGAAAAGCTGTTGCCGCTCGTTCTCGACGTCGTCCCGGAGAAGCTGCCGCTGCCGGTCGGCTTCGGACAGGGTGTTCGCCTGTTGGAACTGGAACGCCTGAGACAGCTTCGCCAACTGGTCGATACCGGCCTGAGACCGGAGGTTCCCGCCGCGAGCCAAGTTGAACGTCAGGTTCTTCCGGGCTTCTTCGTGTTGATCGTTAAGCTGTGGGTTCGCGTAGTCGAGATACGCCGTCCGACGCGCGTCGTAATACGGGTCATCAAACTGCGAAAAAGTCTCGTTGATGCGGGTCTGGCCGAGTTGGATGTCGGCTTTGCGTTTTTCTTCGCGGGCTCGGGCTTCCGCCGCCTCACGGCGGGCTTGCTCTGCCGCTGAATTATCTACTTCGGGGGCTCCGCCGCACATGGTCTCGTCTCCAAACGTAAAGGTTAAAATCTTCACGCTGGCGACCGAAACCAGCCAATTCGGCCTCTTTTTGAGCCCCCATACTCTCCAACCATCGACACGCATCCGTGTGGGTCTTGAGGGCTCGACACTCTGCGCGGTGAACACCGTGTTCGTAGAGCGTTGGTATCATAGAGCGTTTTACATGCTTTGTCAGCGATAAAACGACCTTGGGCCACTGATCGGTGCCAAAAGCCCAGACGGACCAAACATTCGGCCAGACCGGGAGGGCCCCAATAGCAGCTACCGGCACGTTGTCGTGCCACGCGATCCACTGAAAATCCCCGTAGCCGCGTACATCTGTGGCTAAGTCTGTAGGGTCTTCCGTCCAACGGGTCGCGTATATTTCTTCCTTGTCTCGTTGTCTCATGCCCTCGGCGATCAACTCAAGTGCGTCAAAATCTGGGCCGGGGACCAACTCAACTGCCATCAGCCGACTTCCCCGGACTGATAATGCACCCCGATGTTGGCGAGGCTGGCCGCGCTGGCGTCTGTGCAGGTCAACTGCACTGAGATATGCGTCCCGGAACCAGACATTTCGATCCGGCCAAGGCGGTAGGTGCTGTTTGTGATCGTCGCCACGGTCTCATAGACCGGGTTGAACGGGTCCAGAGCGATGCCGACGGTCCAAGTGCCGACACATGCTACGTCCAAACCCGTGAACAGTTTGGTGTTCGCCGGGTTGTCGATGAACAAAAACGGCGTTGTGATCCGCGCTTGCGAACTGTCATATGTGGTGCCGTTGGAACCGCCAAGGGTGTAAACGACGTCGCCCGCCCGGGCGATAATGCTGTTGTTCAGCACCGCGACGTAATCCAGAGACACCCCAGGGGCGTAGGTAGACCAAGCGGTAACCTTTGGCCCCGGGAAGTAGGACAAGACATAGATCGTGTCCCCCAAGACAAGCCAGAACCGGCCCGTGACCGGCTCGACGATGCTTTGAGCCAAAGCGGTAGTCGCTTCCCCGACGGTGTTGATTTGAGACACCAAGACCGGGTCGATAGGGGAACCAATATCTGAGACGGCGGCAGCGTTGGAACTGTCTCGGGCCCTTAATGAGCGGAGACCGCTGTCAGCAAGATACAAGACATCACCGTTACCGAACTGAGACACAGAGCGAGACGCGAGTGTCCCGGTCTGTTGGAGAGTTTGATCTAACGAATTGTTTAGTGGATCGACATCCATCGTCCAGATGTCCACCACTCGGCGGCTGAAAACCGCCAATTTGTTGAAGTACACTTCAAGCCCGACGGCATCGACGCCCCGGGCGTCTTGCTGCGCGAGGTTGATAAACCCGGAACCCGTCCCAACAAGGTCGGTGCAGTCCCCGGTGGCGGTAAAGTTCAACGTCTTGTCTTCGACGTGATACATCTTGGTCTGGAACGTCTTGATGTACCGGCCTTTGGCCCCTGCCCCTGTGACGAGTGTTCCGTCATAGAAGTGATCTATAGTGCCATCGACCAACTCGAACGAGACATAGAGCAAACCGTCGTAGACGTCCCAATCAACCATCCGAGACAGGTTGGACCCGGTCGATGTCGTCAACTGGACGTATGTGGTGTTGGGCTCTGTGGTGAGAGGGTTCGCAATGGTGCCGAAGACATAGATCGTGTCGCCTAACGTACAAAGACCAAACGTCCCGGCAGGGAGCGTATAGTTTTCGTCAAAAGCCAGACGCTTTTCGACCTCACCGCCAGACGAGACGTGGGCGTTTTCAAACTGTGTGAGCGTTCCCGCCGGGGAGGTATCCGAGGCTTTTCGGACGTCAAGACCGGCGCGGAAGTCTTCGATCAGATAGAAAGCCACCCACTACCCCCTCGTCGGAATGTAATCAATCCCGGGGCGGAGCCGGGACGCACTGTTGTTCCCGCCGCCCATAACCCAAGGACGTCGTTTCTGGCCGCCTTGGTTACTCAGGAGTTTGGTTAGGTGTTTCCGGGCGAGTTCCGCCTTGAGACTTGCGTCTTCGGACTTCTGCCTCGCCAAAAGTTCGGCTGCCGCATGGAGGACGATCAGGTTGCTGTCCAACGTGCAAGTATCACTGTCGTCGATCAACTGAGACAGCGGAGACAGCCCCCGGAGACGCAGAGTTCCGTTGATGCTGGGGATCGGCCAGATTTCCATCTGGGTCGTATCCGGGCGGTTTCTCCACTTCTGGACCGGGTTCGACCGCTCGTCGAGAGCCGGGTCGTACAGGTTGAAGTCTTCCACCGTCAGACCGTAGTCCATTGGTGTGTACCGGCTGCCCTCGACCCACCAAACGGAGTTGACGTTAGAGAAGGGCATGTCGTCTGGGTAGTTGTAAAGATACTGCCCTGCGTAAGCCGTCGTGTCTCGGTCAACGAGCAAAAACGGCCAATCGTGTTCTTCGTAAAGAACCTCTTGGGTCCGACGAAGAACATACGCCATGTTCTCTTTGGTATTTACCCCGTGGGCGACGTTGACCGAATGACCAAGTTCGCTGCGGAGGTCCGAGATCAACTGGGTGAGTTGTACGCCGAGGGGCATAACCTATTACTCCGTGGTGTCTCCGAACGGCGTGTCTTTGTCTTCTGAGACAGGCTTATTCGGCGCGGCCTTCTTCTTGGCAGCGGGTTTCTTGAAGTTCCGGTCTTCGGTCTCCATCGGAGGCTTGGTGCCGGGGAACAGCGTTTCGACTGCCGGGACGGGATAGATAGTCGCAAGACGTTTCTTTTCCTCGCCGGGGTCGCGGTTCACTTCACCGACGACTTCAACATTGGTCACAGAACTTTCCCCATGAACCAAACGCAAGAGCGCGACTTCGGGGTAGGTTACTGGGTCGGTCTCGCCGCGAACCACGGTGTTCCGAATGTCTCCGCCAAGGGCGATTTCGCATGAGCAAAGGTGCATGTCGATCCTTCCTAAAAAGTGGCCCCCGGGGGGTCTGGGAGGAAGCCCCCCGGGGTTGGGTTGCCCCACACTGGGAGTGGGGAGGAGAGTTACGCGATCTCCAACACCATCGACGAGTTGCACTGACGCGCAACCATCTGGCCGGTGCAAGTGATCGAACGGTACATCACAAACTGGTTCGACGGGCGAGCCGGGGTGTGAGTGCGTTTCCATTCGCCTTCCATCGACATCAGGAAGATCGCCTTGGTGTCGAGCCACCAGCAGAACTTCGACTTGGACAGATCGTCCAAGGTCGGGTCATAGATGAACTTCTGACCCATGAAGTTGAGACCGGTGACAGCGAAGTCGTTTCCGCCAGAGGCGAAACCGCTGTCGCTGTAGTTACCGTTCGCCCGCATTTCCGTTTCCATCGCACCGAGGAAGTCCGAACCGCACAGAGCGAGGTTCGGGGAGCCGCCGTAGCGCGTAAGCTGACGGTGTTCCTCTTGGATAACCTGAAGCAGAGCGCCGCCACCAGCGGTCGAAGACGTGATCTGCGTCGTCGAGTTGGCAGTGGTGCGAGCGCGGTTGCGCCACCATTCGTTCCCGGCAGTAGCACGGTTGATACCGCCGACCGTACCGGTCGTCGGGTTTTCCGTGACCAGAGCGCGGATACCGGCCAGTGCTTTCGCATCGGAAGTACCATCGCCCCAAAGCAGGGTGTTCATGGTGGAAGCGTACTGTTCGCCGAGGTCTTCCAGCTTGTTTTCCAACAGGCCGACCAAGACGTGCATGTCGCGCTTGGAGTGCTGACGGGTGTTTTCACCGTTGGTGTCAACGACCGACAAACCGTCGATCTTGAGTTCGGTGTGGGTCAGGGCCATACCAATGTGCATTTCACGCCAAGCGTAGTTTGCACGGTCGATGTTGGCCGGGGTGTAGAACGACACGGTGTCGTCGTGGGTGTAACCCGTGACGCCATCGTTGGTTCCGCCCGCACCGTAGACGCCCTTGACGCCGACGGAAATGTCGCCTTTGCCGCCGGTAAAGGTTTTCTTGGCCTTTTCCATGCGGGCCAAAAGCGGCTTCTTCTGGATGGACTGATCGAAGGCTTTGCCTTTGTTCAGATAAAAATCGAGCGAGGCGTTAGCGATGCTCGTTACTTCTGCGGCGGTAAATGCCATTGTCTTGTGTCTCCGTTATTAAGAACCGGAGGACGATGCCAAGCCTTGCAATGCTGCTTCCATGAGGCTGTTTGGCTGCCCTTTGGCTCCGTGAGCGTTAGAAGACAGGGCCCCGTTTGGTGTGGGACGGGTTGGCCGACGCTGCGGTGAGACAGACTTGGTCAACTCGTTCACTTCCCGATAAGCCGCTTCGGCGTATTCAACAGCCTGTTCGACTGTCTGGGGCAAGCCCCGTTCTTGAATAATCGCTTGGGCGTACCGGCGAACGGCATCCTGTTTCTGCGAATAGTCCGGGTCTCGGTTACGGATATTCGCTTCCCAATCGGAGATAGTTTGCTGGACGTTCGAGGCGTGAGCGCGAAGCTGTTGCTCCTGTTGTTGAACCCGGTAGCGTTCGCTTTCCACCTGATAATGCTGGTCATAGGCCCGGCGTTGTGCCAACTCCCGGGCATGATCGGCAGTGATGTAACCTTGATTGACTTGCTGCTCAAGGTCAGGCGAAAGACGTTGGCCCACCATCATCTGAGCCTGTTCGACGTAGGGTTGGACCCCCGCCAGAAAAGCCTCATAGTCCCCGCGTCGGAGTGCGGCCCCAGCCCCTAAGAGCAAGGCGACGTCCTCTTGAGCGAGGTCGTGGTTGGTCATAGCCTCAACAAACGGTGCGTAGTTTGCGCGTTCCTGTCTCAGTTCGTTACGCTCAGAAAGCAATTTTTCAATCCGGCGCTTTGTCTTCGGCTTGTAGCTGTCCAACTCGGCTTGGTCGGGCTCGTCCGACAATTCGTCGTCTTCGTCCGATGCTTTCTGACTATCATCCTTTTGGTCGGCATCCGTGTCTTGATCCGAACCGGTTTCTTGAGGGTCGGGGCCTTCCTCATTTTCGGCCTGAGAAGCTGCGAGTTCTTTTTCGACATCCAAATCGCTGTCGGCCTCGAACTCCAAGTCAATGCTGTCGGCAACAGCATCAAGCATACTCTCGGGCTCTGCACCCGTGTCTTCCGCGCTCGACGGGGACGCATCCTCGTAAGAGGTTTCGTCGATCAGATTTTCATCGGCTGGCGAATTGTCCGACATAACGCCTCCAAATAATTAAACTCTGGTGTCTCCACCGTGTCTTGTGTCTTACCACACAAGTTGTGTCTCGCGCAATAGCCGACACACAATCTGTGCTAGTTCAGCCCGAGTGCCCCGGCAATCGCCCCCAGTTCCGGTGGGACGCTTTCTTCGGGGATCGGCGTGTTCGCGCCACCCTCGACCCCTTGGGCGTTCGGGTCGTTACTCGGGTCGCCCTGCACAGGCTGTTTGTTCTGGTTCTGAGACACAATCGACTGCATGTCTGCATCGAACGCATCGTTAATATCCAGACGATCATCCAACCGGCGCAATAACTCTTTAGCCATCCACTCCGGGGATACCCCGGGAATTTGCATCAGAAGGGGGAAAATCCGCTCGGCGTTCTGGATTTCTTGGGCTTGGTTGGGCCGCCCGGTCGATCCGGCTTCGATTTCGAGGTAGATTTCCGCTGCGATGTCGCCGCGTGTCATGTCGGGCCAGACTGCGCCCTCCCCGACAATGGTTTTCACTGTCTCGGATGCTGTCTCAGCAAACAAAATCTGACCCGCAGTGCGAGCGAGCAAAGTCATCATTTCGTCGAGATCGTCCACGTTGGACTGTGTCGCGCTGGCCTGAGAACTCTGGGCGATAGACGTTTCCGTCGCCGTAGCACCGGAGACAGACCCCAAAGTCGCCTCTTGAACGCCAACGACCCGCAAAATGTCTTCATAAACACTGTTGACCTCGTAAAGCGCCGGGTCGATAGGCGGGTTTTTAATAGGTTGTAAGACCTGATCGACCGACTGCCCGGGGGCCAAGGCGTTAAGTTCTAACACTGCGTTAGCTGGGTGGTCTTGCAGTTTCGAGACGTCTTCTTCGTCCAAGACACCCGCAGCGACCGCTGTCTTGGGGCGGTTAGCCTTGCGGTGTTCGCGGAGACCCTGCCTCGATCTGTTATACTCTTGCTGCATGTCTCGGATTAGAGACACGTCGCTCGGAGGGAAAATATCGCTAGGATCGTCAACTTCGTTGAGTACCAGCGGGAACCAAGGCCAAAAACGCTCGGTATAAACGTCCGGAGCCTCTGGCTCTTGCAAAAACTCAGGGTATCCGTCGCAAACGACGTAAACGAGCCCGTCCATCCGGGAGTAAACCTCCCAGACCATCGCTTCCGGGCGGGAACCATTCTCACCTTTGGCGTCTTCGCGGGTGTCGCCCATGTGGGAGATCGCCTCCGCCGCGAGATCGTCGTCCCCGGCCTCTTTCCGGGCGTAACCCCGGTAATTCGTGGCGATGTCTACCCCATAGACCTCTTGGATTGTCTCAGGAGACAGGAGGTATTCTTGCGCGACCCACTCGCACCCAGAAAAGGTTCTCAGGTTCTTGCATTTGGTGTCCGGGATGATGCAAGTGCTATCCGGGTAATCCAACGCCAGCCCTTCACGGACTAAGACCTGTTCCTCTTTTTCGAGGGCTTGGATCGACAAACGAAGCTGTTCGGCCTCGGCATCGTCTTTGTTGATTTCGCCGTCGGCCATATCCGCCGCCAGACGTTCCAACGTGTGGAGACGTTGGGTGAAGTCTGCGATCTGGTTTTTGACGTCCGGTCGCATTTCCATGACACGCTGAAACCCAAGTTTGACGTAGCCGACGCCGGTCGTGATCGCCCGGCGCACGGTGAGTTTCATCATGGATTTGAACGGGTCGATCTGTTCGTCGAGATTGTATTCGTATAGATACGCCAACGTGTCTCCGACCCGGCGGAGCATCTGGTTGTGGCTCCGGGCTTCTTCGGCTTCCGCGATGATCTGCGCGGCTTCGGCGCTCGGCGGAGCCATACCCTGCATCGCCGCTGCGCTGGCCTGTTGCGCCATCATCAACTGCCTGTTCGAGCCATCCCAGACGGTGCCGAGCAACCGGGGGCGCATTTTGGCGGAAACCCGGGGGTTTTTAGCATACAGGAAGGCAGTCTTCTGTTGGACGTGGCGATGTGCGACGTTCGCCACATACTGCCCGTCTGCGCCTTTCCACTGCTTGCCCCTAACAAACTGTTGGTCGTCGCGCATCGACTTGAAATTCTTCTCGTAGAAGGATTTCGCCCCGGTCACACGGTCTTGCCACTGCCGAACGAGGGCCGCGCGGGCTTCTCCGGGCTCGGGCTTCTCACGGGGGACCACCGTGTCTTGGCCGTTTTCCCCGTTTTCGAGGGCTTCGACTTCGTCAAACATGTCTTCCATAATCACCACCCATTCACGTTGGCTTGCATGGCCCGGTCACGCCGTTCCTTGTTGGATTGGGCTTTCACCCATGCCAGAGACCCCGGGCGGGCACCCGTGTCTCGACGTTTCCCGGAGACATACCGAGACGGGGCCATTTTGTTGAGCCCGAGCCCGATATACGCCAACGCATCAACAAAATCGTCGTGTGCGCCATGCGGGAATTTCAAAAGTTGGTCCCGAGCCGCCGGATACCAAGCGGCGAACTTGGGAAAGCGAACTTTCCCCAGCGCCATACGGGCTTGGATGCTCTGGGCTCGGGTTTGTTTGTCTGCGATTGGGGTGATTTCGTCGATAGCACAGAATGTGCGTTCTTCTATCATGCGCTTGCGGAGAAACGGCCCGATAGATTTCGAGACATGACCCTTTTCCGCCCACCACCAAAGAGGTTGATACGCCTCAATCGTGTTCAACATGGCTTCGACCACGACATCGGTCGGCTGTTGCCGCCACCAGACATCGGGCATCACCCAAATGGTCTCGTCGCTGTCTACACCGACCGGGATCAAGACCGTCTTGTCTCGGCCTTGTTTCGTTGAGACAGCGTGATCGCTCGCCACATAAAACTTCAACGCCTCTTTCGGCGGCAAGTCTTGGCGGCCATACGTCATAATGTGTTCGTCTTTGAAGAAGTTGCCGTCCTCGGGGCTCGGGTGTCCCTGATAGAGAGCCGAGAAACCCCGAGGATCAGCGCGTTGGAGGTCTTTCAAGTGTTTCGACGAAAAGCGTTCCGGCCATAAGGCAGTGCCCACGGGGCGTTTCAGTGGGTCGTCTTCTTCCGCCAGCGCGGGCAAGTTAATCACTTCCCATTTCGCGGCCTCGGCGGGCTCGTAGTGGGAGTTCAACGGGTCGGTGAGACGCCCAACGAGGTCGTCTTCGTGCCAGCGGGTCTGGATAATCAGGATTTTACCGCTATCGGTCATCAGACGAGACTTTAGGTCGTCGTTGTACCAAGACCAGAGTTTATCCCGGATCGTGGGGCTATCGGCTTCTTCCCGGCCCTTGATCGGATCGTCGATGATAAGCAAATCACCGCCGCGACCCGTAATCGTACCGCCGCGACCCGCAAAGGCGAGAGCGCCCCCACCTTCAATGGTCATAAAATCGCTGGCCTGAGACCCGGTCTCAAGACACACTTCGGGGAAGACTTGCGCGTAAAGCGGCGAGCGCATGAGGTTCCGCACAGCCCGGCCCAAGTCCACACTAAACTTTTCGTTATACGTCGCAACGATAACAGAGTGTTTGGGGTTCTTGCCCATGTACCACGCGGGCGCTGTTTTGGTGGTGATTTGTGTCTTGCCGTGTCTCGGCGGGGCCGCGAGTATCACCCGTGTCTTGTCTCCGCGCTCCACAGCCATCAAAACGTCGGCTATCAACTTGTGATGCGCTGCGGGCACATAAAGACTTTCCCGGGGGTCTTCCATGTTGTCGGGATGCGGCATGGTGAGACGCGCAAATTCCAAGAGATCGTCACGCGCTGTTAGGACAGCGCGTTTGCGCCGGAGGAGTAGTTCCCGGCGTTTGTCTCGTTCAATTTGGGCGTCTATGTCGTGCGTCATGTCTTGTGTCTTACACCATTAGAGACAAAAAAGCTATCGAAAGCCCAACACACGCCCCTTCAAAGGGCTCGACAAAACGATTTGTTACTCGGGCGCGGAGCCAAGGTTGGGTTACGTTGCCGATCACCGGGGCCAGAAGCGCACCAACGAGCCACAAATTGTTTTGTGTATCAATCTGGCCGAAATATGAGAGACAAAGTACCGAACCGGCGGCCAGTGGGGCGAACCACGCCCGGCGAAGCATAACTTTGTACTCGTCCCAACCATCATAGCCTTGGGCGAGACCGATCCCGTAGAAGATACCGGGTAAGATCCCCCACGGGCCCAGAGCGAGGTACGAGAGGCCGAGACACAGAGCGTATCCGAGGAGGTTGGAGCCAAACGGAAGGCGATGCCATCCACCATCGGAGAGCCGCCAGATCGCAAGTACCGGGATTGCAACAGAGAGCATCAGAAAATCCCCTCCATGAACATTTGTTTCTCCGCAGCGCGGCGATGGACAAGCCCTTTAAGGATTTTACCCCCTGCCCGCCGCCACTTGGGGAACTCGTTCGCTGCACCGAGGTAGTTTCCCCGGTTCAGCTTCATTCTGAGAGTGGATCGCTGTAGGTTCCCGGACCCGACGTTGAACGTGAACGACGAGATTGCGTCGAAAGACGGCTGTTCGAGCCCGACTTTGATAAGCCGGTCGATTGCTGTCTCGACGTGTCTCAGTTCCCGGGCGACAAGGTCTCGGGCTTCTTCTTCGGAGACAGGAGGGTGATCCATAGTAACAGGATCACCATTGATGTCCCAAGTAGACCCATAACCAATAGTGGCGCGGCCAGCAGGGCAAAGGTAGGGCTCGGCGCTGAAACCCTCGAAAGTGCATATAAGCGCAATCCCGGCCTCACTTGTCCTCATGTATGCCGTTCCCGAGCAAAAGTGCGGGAGCCGAACCAGAAGGAGACAACAGTTGCAAACAGGGCTTGTGTCGGGTTGTCCCAGATCGTTTTGTAGAAATCCTTGGTGATATAGCCAAACGCCAGCAAGTACGTCAGCGTAAAAAACTCAATGAAGAACAGGTACGTCAAGACAGGCCGCACAGACGCAGCGAAATCTACCACCCACGTCGATGCTCTCCGCTGTAGGCTGGCGTCGTGCTTGAGAAGGGCTTCGCCTTCGCGAATATCAGCATCGACGTGCATCATCTGGAGTTTTTGCTGGCCGATGGCTTTCTGTTGTTCAAGCTGTTTGTCCATCATACGGAGTTCATGCGCTTGATCGCGCTTTTCCTCAAAGAACCCAAGAATTTTGGGGAGGAAACTCGTGCCAAAGCCGAGCAGTGATCCGAGTAAACTAAGCATCAATCTCTCCTAATCAAAACAGGCCATGACTTCATGGATGTCCGCGCCCTTGAGCGTCATCTTCTGCATACACCAACGGCGGTTGTTGATGTCCTGTGTCAACTCAGCCTTGCCCGCAGTCTCGGCCTGGGTACGTTCCCACTTCGCAATCGCCTCTGGGTTGATCTTGCTGGTGACGAATTGAAGCTGGAAATACATTTGCGCCATCGCCAGCACCAAACCGCCAATAGTCAGGATCAGCGGCAGCTTGGATAGCAACGCTCCAAAATCGACGCCCCTGCGGTCTGCCGGTGATCCGGCGCGTTCGCGCTGCTCTGCCATCAGTAGCGAGCCTCAACCGTCCGAACCGTGCAAGTCGTCTCCATCAGGATCGGCCTTGGCAGTTCCGCTTCCTGGCGGCGCAATTCCTCCGTCGTCATCATTTCCGGCATCACGGAACAACCGCTCATCGACAAAGAAGCAAACACCGCGATGAGAACAAATCCGACACGGTTTACCACACGGCTCATCAGACATGGCCCTGCCAGATGTAGACGAGCAGCGCGCTGACAACGCCGAGCAGGGAGACGATCAGGAACGCGCCGATCTTGTGGCGCTGGCTTTCCTCCCAGAGCATGTGCTTGCGGAGATCGTCGGCAACCTCTGACACCGCGCTTTTTATGTCGGCCATGTCATCCTTGATCTCACAAAAAATACCGCTGCCGTGAACCAACTCCGTTTCCATGACCGCCACTCGCTTGTCCAATTCCGAAATAGCCCGGCGCTTATCCTCACATGCAGCAGCAATCGCCCGGTCGGCTATGATGGGCGCGACTTCTTGCACCACCGCATGAGCAGTCTCACGGGCTATCGCCATTGATTGATGCCGGGTGACGTACTCTTGGGAGGTGTCGGCCATATGTCGCTACCTTACACCGGGGCTACGGGCCAAGGGTCGGCAGCGTTCTCGTCCCGCCACTGAGCGACAAAGGCTTCCGGGTCGGCAACGGTCGCCGGGAGGTTCCGCAACAGAGCACGGATCACCGTGACCTCCTGCTCGGTCAGAGGCGGCTGGTCGGCCATAGGTTATTCCACCGGAGTTGGGGTCGGCTTCACCGGAGCGGAGAAGCCCGGCTTCGCGGGGTTCCAGGGTTTCTGTGGCATGTCGGTCTCCTAGCTGGTGCCAGCCCAGGCGGCGTGGCAGTGAACCTCAACGCCGTTGGCGGTGGTGACTTTGACGACGATCTCCTGGCCGGCGTGGCTGGACAGGTCGATGCCGTTGGCGGTGACAATGTGGACGGTGTTGCCGTTGAAGGTTGTCGTCCCGTGATCGGTAGTGTCGGCCAGGGCCACGGTCTCGAACGTGGTTCCGCCGTCTGCCGACAGCTTGATGATGACGTCGGTGCCGTAGGTGATCGTACCGGCGATCTCCTCGATCAAGACAAGGGCGCTGGCGAGGGTGATGGTTGCGCCAACGTCGTAGGCTTCGGACATATAAACGTCCATGTTTGTGGCGGCGGCAGTAAACTCGATGCGCCAAACTGGATCAACATTGCCTGGGCCGTTCTTGTTGATGCCAGCATCCGGGGCGGTTGTGATGATCGTGTGGCTACCCGCTGGCGGGTTAGACCATTGACCAAAATAGGGCGCTTCGGAATGGCTTTCACTGGCCGTGCTGTGGTTCTGAAAATACATCGCCGGGTAATAAATGTTGGCGTCGTTTGGAACGGTGTAAGCACATGCATGTTCCCCCCACCCACCATTAGCGATGGTGATGTTGCCAGTAGTCGCCATCTCTGTTGGCGCTGAACTCTTACCGTTCCAGCGCATGATAGAAAAGCGTCCGGTCGCGCTGTTACCTCCATCGTTGAACGCCCAAAAAGATTTGACGACACGCCCTCCTGGCAGCTTGTAGCCAGCATAGTGTGAAGCTCCATCCGCGCCTCTGGTAGCGTCTGCTGCTTTTGGAGCGCCAATGGCATATCCGCCAGTATTATTGTCGAGGTAGTCGCCAGTTGTGTCGTAGCGCGGTGCTGGCTTTTCAAAAAACAACAATCCATAATTGTTCGAGTAGACGACAACGCGGGAGAAGTCCTTGTCGCCGTCGGTTCCTCCAGACGTGGTGTGCATCGAGCCGGAAGTATAGGAGTTGCCCGTCGAATAGGAGATCGGCAGCACACCAGAGCCAGAGACACGACTAACTCGCAGCCAGAAGGTCGTGGTGCTGTCGGGAACCTTCCACGGCGTTGTTGCCATAAACGTGCAAGGCGGATCGCCAGCGGTGTCGCGGAAGTCGATAACGGTCGTCGTCAGCGTGCAGTAGACCGTGCCGCCGGTCGCGGCGCTGGCGATTTCCATCTGGAACACGTCGCCATGCACTTCGCCGGCCGTACCCGCGCCGTCGTCGTTGGTGGAAATCAAGATCGTGCTGATGGTCTTGCCCACGTCGCCAGAGCCAAAGATGAGAGACTGCGAGACAACTTCGGTATCGCTGGCGTCAGTGTGACCATTATGGCTGTTGCTGATAATCGGATTACGAGTAGTCGTGTGACCGCCCTGATCTTCACTCCAAATTTGTTGGATGCCGGATGCATCATTGAACTCATCCGAGAAGCCATTGGTCAGACCGTAGTAGTTGGCGCTGGCGTCGAGGGCGCGGAAGACTGAGAGAAGTGCAACATTGTTTTCAAGTGTGCTGGTGAGATCAGCGATTAGGTTCTTTGAAACTACAGTTGCCATGATCTTTTCCTATTTCACGATGCCGTAGAGATTGATGGCCCCTGACGTGAGGTTGCCCGATGTGGAAATCAATCGGAAACCATTGACCGCCGCAACTGATTTCCAATCGCCGCCCATGGACCATGCAACACTGTTTCCGCCATTGTCAGAAAACGATGAAAGCGCCGTTACCTTGGTATATCGGTCGGTTGCGGCAGGATTGAAAATTCGGACCAGACTGCAAACGCCCCCTTCACTAGCGTTTGACGTGCCAGCGGCAGCGATGCGAAGTTCATCGTCATTATTTGCGGCCGTATCATCGTCGCTCCCGGCGCTATCCGCCGCCTTCGCCGCCCAATAATAGGCCGACGTTTCAAACGTCGAGCCCCCATCATCGGAGAACAGCAATTTCAATGGTTGTGCAGTAGTGTCCAAAAGAATGTTGACCAACTCAAGCTCATACACATCGTAGGTGCCATCAATACCCGTGGTGAAATCCAATGACGAAGATGTGCTTGCAGTCTGCGTGTCCAAAAGAACTCGGCTTCCCGCTGGACGAGGCGTATAGAACCCCGTTGCATCGTGCGCTCGATACTCTCGGCTCTCTTTCGGCCACAGTGGAACCGGATCACGGGCGTCCGTAGTGCCTTCATTAATCGCATCGCCACTGGCGGGCCACACCCAAGCAGCTTCCGCACCGCTGTTCGTAATCCAGACACTCCGACCAGCGACAGCACTCGGCAGTACAACACTGTCACCTTGATTAGCGCACGTAGAGATCAGCACGTTATCTGTCGTCAGCGCTTGCCCACCTGCTTGTGTTTGTGTGGTGCTGGCTGTGACTGTTCCGACATCCATGATGAAGTTATCGGTAACTGTTAGATCACCTGGAACAGTAATATCGCCACTCAACTTGGCAGATGTAACGGTACCGTCGGCAGGAGTGCCTACGGACAGCGTAGAACCCGTCGTTGCTTCGACCTCGGCAGTACCAGTCGGTATCGCCGCATCAAATGTCACAACTGCGCCAGACAACGACCACGTTGAACGGTGCTGCGTCACACCGTCGAACGATATGGTCGTGTTGTTCTCGGAACCAGGAGAAATAGAAAGTGTCAACTGCGTGGTCGTACCGCTGGTGTAGTCGGTGGTATCGACAAACGTATCCACCGTCATGTTACCGGCAGAGGCACCGAAGCCAACGCTGGTCCAGTCATCAGGTGTACCATCCGTATCCGCTATCAGCGTGGAACCAGAACCTGCCGCCGAGATAACCAACGACGCACCGAGGTCGATGGTCTCCGACCCCGCCGCCGTAACCGTGATAGCGTTGCCGTCGCCGGTCGTCTTCTTTAGGCTGATCCGCCATCCGTTACCTAACGTGGCGATACTTCCGAGGACAATGGAAACTGCTCCACCAGAGGTATCAACACTTATCAACTCACCGTCTTGAGCCGCCGTCGGAGTGTAGGGGCTGTCAGCGAACGTGATGTAGGTCACGTCGTTGTAGATGATGTTCTCAGCCGAGGCCGCAGCCGAGGCCGCACTTGCTGCAGCGTTGGTCTCACTGGTTGCGGCGTTGGTCTCACTAGTTGCAGCGTTGGTCTCTGAGGTCTGTGCGTTAGTCTCAGCCGACTCCGCAGCCGTCTGGGCTGCTTCCGCAGCGGCTTGAGCAGCTTCCGCCGCTGCCTGGGCGGTAGCAGTCCCAGCGACTTCGGTATCTACATAAGCCTTCGTGGCTGCATCCTGAGCCGACGTAGGGTCCGTCACATTCTTGATGGGCTTGGATGCCGCGTTCCAGTGCGCGTCTGCATAGTCTTCTTGCATAGCTTCGGACGCACGGTCCTCGGCTTCCTGGCTACGGTAGAACGCCTGGGTACTGTCGGTATCTAGATCAGCTTCCGTAAGGTTACCAGGAGCCGTGTAGTCCACTAGTCGTGTAGCCTTCGAGGAGTTCCGTCGAATTTGAATTACTGCACTACTGGCTGGGATAGAACCCGCATTGAAGCGGACAGTAGTCCCAGTGACAATCGTGTAGTCGTTCCCCGCTCCTTCAGTCTGGAGGGTACCAGCAACATACACTTCAACGTGGGACTCTTGGAGGTAGGAAAAGGAAATGGTGTAGTCGGTTGTTACACCGTCCCCGGTGTAGTCGTCAGTCGCAAGTTTTACCATGAAGACTCCATTGGGAGCCTTTATGGCCCCTCTTGTTAGTTAGCTAGATCAATGACTCGGAAGTCAGGGTTATCAATAACGAGGTTCCCATACCCCCGCTCAAAGGTAGAAATAAGTGTGGAGAAAGGTCGTAGCTTATTGGCTTGTTGAACGACCTCATCTACGGACGCTCGACCGGCACCTAGGCGAAAGACTTTCTCACCTAAGAGGGCTGTGTCAGCGGCTAGGCCACCATTAACCCCGAGTGCTGTGGAGAACCAATGACCACTACGGCGGTACCTAGAAGCACCACCTAACTCAGCAGCTTGAGCGGCTGCGGATATAGGAGCCGACAGGTACGCCAAGAACCCTGAGCGGTCGAGGATTTCAAAGGCTGTGTCAGGAAGGTTCTCTTCCTCCCACATATCCGATACGTCCTCACCACGGAGCTTAGCTTTACCCATAGCAACAACAGAGCCCGCCACAAGAGTGAGCAACGCCGCTGAGGATGCCTGGACGTGTTGGCCCATAGCACCACCTTGGATCATTGGGGTGATGAAGCGGTTCAACGTCGCAAAGCCGAACGTGTAAAACTGAAGTAGCGTCTTCATGAAGTCATTCGACATTAAGGTGGGCGTGTCCCCAATACCAGGGGTAACGATGGCACGGTTCATGTCGCGCTGAATAGCAATCTTGTAGACGTTAGCTAGTCGTACATCGAACTCACCGAAGTCAACATCTAGACGCCCGTTCTCATCCAATCTGGAGAACTTCTTGAACTGGCCCGCTAGTTGCTCAGCTTCGGACTTACCGATACCTAAGGATGCTAATCGCGTCTTCTCGAAGTCCGTGAGCTTACTGTAGCCCATCGTCATTTCTCGAAGACGGTATGACATCTGAACGGCAACCGTTGTTTTCATAAAACGGTTCCAGAAAGGGAGTGCCCCCATGGTCGCTGAGGCCCCTGAGAGACGCTCACCAGCCCTGTCGATAGCATTCGTAATACGGTGCGTCATAGTCCCAGGGAGACCAATACCATACTGCTCAACCCGATATAGGTCAGTGTCACCAAAGCGGCGACCGAGCATCATGGCGGAACTACCAGCCTCCAACGAATAGATGAAGGAGAGTAGTTCGTTGTGTTCTAGGTTACCCATGGACTCCATGATCTCCTTCCCATGCTTAACAAACGCGGGTAGGATTTGATGGTGTAAGGCTACGGCCCCGACGTCCGTAAGGGACGTGAGACCGAAGCCAGAAGCAAACCGAATGACATTAGCTTGACGCATCTTCTTAGAGACCCAACGGAGAGCCGCCATACCGCCGTGACTATCCGCTTCGTACATACCGAGGAGTCGGTCCTTCATATGGTTTGTATCTTCAACCATTTGTTTAGACTCACTACGGTAACGATTAGCAAGCTTAGTGTCCCCTTTAGCTTCCGCTTCGTTGATTAGCGTACGGTAGTCATCTTCAATAGCGCCAATGACTGTCCGCTTGTTCATATCATTAGAGACTCCCCAGGCGTCGAACTCCAAACCCTTCTGTAGCCCAAAGACTTCACGAAGAGCGAGGTGACCCGAAAGCTGCTCGTACTGCGTGTTTAGAAGGTTAGGGAGGTCCCGTCGGAGGAATGATCGACCAAAGCCTCGGTCAGCTAAGGCCTCCTTACGGAGGGCGTCGTCGTTGATATGGATCACACGCTCTTTGAAGCGTCCTGTTTCCCCTACAACGTCATCAAGGACCGTACCCGTCGAAGGGACGTGCCGTCCTTTTGCCAACTGTCTGGCGATCTTCTCTACGATATCAGTGATACCGGGGAGCTTGTTGTGCTTCTTTAGCTCCCGCTTTATCCCACGTACGGTCTTGGCGTTTTTGTTACGCTCTTTATTGTATGTACGTACAAGCTGCCGCTCTTGGAACTTTCGACCCTTGAGATACTCTTCTTGCATCTCCAAACGGCGAAGCTCGATCTGAACAGCCTCTAGCTTCCGTGCGAGACTCTGCTCCTCACGGATCAATGGGTTTAGACCAAACTGAGCTTCCTTAGCTGTGGCGTCTGCTGTAGCAGTTCCTATAGTCGTCGGAGTAGGCTCGGCGAGGTGACTTGCGGTCTTAGCCTCACCCAATGGAAGATCAAACGCAGTACTCTTCACCTCACCACCTACGGGGATGAACTGCTGCTGACGGGCTAGGGTAGTCGTCCTAGCGGCCTCAGCGGCCTTGGCGAAGGCCCTAGCGTTCTTCTTAGCGACCTTAGTGGCCTCACGGGCTTTTCTATGACTAAGCGCTAACTCATCCCTCTTCTTGAGGGCTAGCTTGCGGGTAACCTTGACAGTTTCCCGGTCCACCAACTTAAGGGTGCGTAGGGTCTCACCAGCGGTTAGCTCGGACTGTTTTAGTTTCTCTTCAGCGCCCTTAAGCTCGTTCTCAAGCATTTCAGATTTCAGCCAGAAGCTGTCACCCGCATACTCGTCAGCTATCTCTCTATGGAGTTGAGGGTTAGTATCTGCAAGTTCATCGAACTCAGTCCGCGATAACTTCTTAGACTCTTCAAGCCATATATGGAACAGGTCGCTGTCGTGGTTGATAGCTACACGGTACAGGAAATTCTTAAACTCATCGAAATTCTCAGTGATCGTGTAGGGGTCCCAGGACTGCATGACACCATAATCCCTACCAAGGGCTTTAGGCCTCGCCTGTTCTAATTCGATGTTTGGGTTAAGCTCAGACACCCGTTGGTCACGGGCTGCTCGAGCGTCAGCTATGATCTTATCTTGAGTCGCTTGTACAGTAGCAAAGTCATCAGAACCCCGCGCCGCCTTCTTAGCAGCGTTAGCAGTCTTTATGATGCTGTTGGTCTCAGCACGGATCATTGCACGGTCAGCAAGGAGCGAGGCTAAGTTATCTTCATCCCTGAGGACCCCAAGCTCCAACATCTTGGACTCGAAGAACTCATTAGCCTTGTGGATTTCCTCAGCGTACTGCTTTGAAGCAACCCTGATCTTTTCAAGCCCAGACTTCCCAAACGTCTCCGCGATACGCGCTTCTAGGGCGTCATCCACAATATCGTTGTGGAGAGAGCGGAGGGTCATTTCGTTGTAGGCGTTGGCAATCTCTCCGGACTTCTTAAATCCAGGTATACGACTGACACCTAGGTCTTTAACTAAGTTACGAAGGATACTTTCTCCAGTGACCTGAGCGGTCTTCCCTACGTTAGTGTAGAAGTCCCGAATGTCTTCAGCAGACAAGGTGGTAGCGTGACCAGCCCGATTAGCATTAGTAAAGATATGGGATGTATTGACCAACGCTGTGAATATCTTACGACCGACTTGACTAGCAGAGTTAAATGCACGACCTGTCGGAGTCGCTTGGTTTATCTTCTGAGCAACAAAGTTATCACGCTCTCGGCCTCCTCCTCGAACCTTAACCTGATCAGGTCGCCCAAGGACACCATCGGTGTTCTCTGCAGCGCTTACAGTACCAGGAGTCTGCTCGCCGCTGAAGGTCTCCGTACGGCCTTCACCAGGAGTGTAGACCGAAACGTCCTCATCTATATTAGGGTGGAACGGGTTATCTGGGTTACTGGGATGGAGGGGATGCGTCGGGCTCCTTGCGAACGCAAAGGCCCCTAGACCGCCCGCAAGGACCGTGGAGGCCCCTATGTTCATGAAGGACTCTTCTAAGGTGCGGAGGTCTTGGAACTGGTGGAGAAGAGCCTCACTCACGCCTGTGAGGGCCGTGGTTTGCGTTAGGAAGCGCGTCAGCTTAACTGCGCGTGTAGCCTTACCAGCCACACCGACCACAGGGATATAGGTCGTGGGATCAAGTAAGGCTGTAGCGAAGGCACCAGTGAGTGACCCCGCGATGTTACCTTCCATTACGCGGAGAGCTTCACGCTCTTCCTCGATGGAGGTTACTCTAGCGTTGAACTGATCCTCATTGAACACGTCATCGAACAGACCGTCGTTGATGGCAAACGCCATATCCTGGGTCTTATCTTCGTCCCAATTTGATTGGATGTACTCAGCGACATTAAAGCCATCATCGATCACTTCAAAGTCTGGGTTATTCACGCGACGCTGAAGTGTAGCTTTTCCCGTACGGAGAGCTTCAATAGCGAAGTTCTCACGGACCGCCGCCGCTTGGAAGGCATCGAAGAACGTCGGTGCTTCGTTCTCACTCAACGCGGCGAAACGAGAACGTCCCTCATTAGGGTCAAACGAGAAGGCCCCATTTACAGGAAGTTCCGTGCGGGGTGCCTCATCGACGAACAAGTCGTCGTTAGTCTCGGCCATACTTCACTTGTCTCCGTAGGTAGATAATGTAGACGAACATCATGATGGTTAGGACAGGCCAACCGTACACAAATATGTACACATTGGCCTCTTCATAGGTGGTCCCCGTCGATGCGGCGATCCACTTAAGTACACCCACGCAAATCCAGAAGACTGTGTCCGTCATAGTTCCTCCTAGGCGGCTGTGTCAGTGTCAAATCCAGTGTTGTCGTCAGTCGTCTCGGTCTCTTCTTGCTCACCCGTGATGGGTCCTAGATCGATCTCGAACTTTGCACCCGCACCTTCCTCCGTGGCACCAAACAACGCCCCAGCCCGACGGACTACGGCGTAAGGACCAACGGCACCTGAACTCGTCAGGACCTGACCAGCAATCTCAGATATATGAGCCACCTTATCCAAAAACGTCGGGAACTTTTTTTGGAGCTTCTTAGCATCGTTGAAGTTATACACGTCGCGAACTACAAGATGTCCGCGCTCATCTATGCGCCACGCAAAGTCACCTAGAGTAGCCTTCACCGAGAACTTAGAATCCCCGATCAGCTTAAAGGAAGAGGGATCGACGTCCTTGGTACCATTCGTGTAGTCCTTAGTGTAGGAGACACCCGCCCACTTGGTGGGACCAGCGGACACGTCAATACCCTGACGTTCCGCCGCACGAAACGCTACGTCCTTAATGTAAGTCTGTTCATTACTATTGAAGTAATCCGCGCCCCTCACATCGTCTAGGTCGAAGCCTAGAATGTGTGACATATAGCCACGTATATGTGACGGAACTATGTCAGCGAGCAATGAGCCTTCAACCTTAGGCTCTTCGGACTCAGGAGCTTTAGGCTTCCTACGAGGAACTACGTCAGCGAGTGATGAGCCTTCAACCTTAAGCTCTTCGGACTCAGGAGCTTTAGGCTTCCTACGAGGTACCGGGAGACGGTACGCTTGCCGGTTAGTAGTCTCGGCCTCTAAAGATACCGAAAACTTATGAGAGAGTTTCTCGTCAGTGTACTCACGAGTAATGCTACCCATCGCTGGAACTTGCTCTGTGATCATATCGATCACTAAGCTCTGACCAACGTGAATCTTATCAGGGTTTTTGATATCGTTCAGATTAACCAGGTCTTCTACCGTCGTATTGAATTGCTGAGCAATCTTAGACAACGAGTCGCCGCGCTGGACTTCGTAATTCGAGAGCATGTCACTCCCAGTACCACCGACCAACACCTCATCACCAAAACGGTCATTGAAGGCGAGCTTAAACTCCTCGGTGTTACCAAAGAATTGCTGTGCTTCAATATCACGGCGGTTCTGAATACCTCTGTGATTTTCCTTATTAGATCGGTTTAGGATTTCCTCTGCTGCCAGCTTCGTCTCACCTTGTCGAACAAACTCAGTAAGACGTGGACCGATCAATGAGGGAGCGTTGTACGCGAGAGAAGTCAGGGCGATCATTTGGTGTTCAGGGATGTACACGTCCTTACCGATCTTGTTCCTGACGATCTCTTCATACTCAGGGACGATGTTGTCAAACAATGCGCGGCTTTGAGTCGGCAACAGCCGATCCTTACCCTCACGTATGTCATCGAAGTCCACACCAGGGAGAGAACGCTCCCAAAGCTCACGAGCCTCAGGAGAGTCCATATTGAAGCCTAGGCCTACCGTACGGTTGCCCTTATGGTCTTTATAGACTTCTAGGCGCTCACCCTCACGCTGCCGGATGAAATCATACAGGCGGTCACGATAGCGGTTACCGGGTTGGGCGTTTTTCCCATCCCGTGCGGAAGGACCATTCTCCATAATATGTTCCCTCTGAAGTGCTTGGAGTTTACTAAAAGCCCCAGAGAACGTCTTAGGAGCCCCACCGACGTGGCGGGTGATCCCCGCACTCGGGGAAATCCGTTCGTCCTCAGCAAGTCGGGAAACGGAGTCGTCATAGAAGTTCTGAACGAACTCCTCTTCCTTCACAGGATTCTTAATCATCGTGTGTCCTTGTTATGGCGAATCAGCCCCACTGGCCTGTAACTGTTTAACTTCCTCGGAAACCTTATTGATCCTACGCTGTCTTTCGATAGCTTCGGCGTGACGCTTATCTAAGGCATCAAAGTCTACTTGTTCCTTGAGGTAGTCCGCGTTACGGAAGTCTAATATAAACTCATATGCTGGAGAGGGCGCCCCGTGATGTCTAATCTTAAAGAGAGCCCTTGCGCGGGGGGAAAGGGTCTTTTTGATCATCTCCGCATCGACGCCAGGGTTACCCGTAAGCTTCACCATCTCGAATGCTGCTTCATTCACACCACCTAACGCGACCATTGATCCGGAACGCTTAGGGATACGGATTTCGGCGTCAGGACGGATAGCCACTGCTTGACCGCTCACGTTGAGTTCGTGATAATTACCGCGCCAGTTCGTAGTGATATCGTCAACGTCGAGCCCTGGGAATACCTCCGCTAGCTCATCTAAAGCTAGGTTAAACTCTTCCATAGTATTAACAGTCTGACCATTGAATACTACAGCCTCCCCTAGCCGGTTGAGCCCCATACCGTCAGAAGCAAGGGTAGCAAAAGGCTTACCATCTCGGACTTGAATAGAGATATCGGTACCGAGTAGGGCTCCTTTAACTCTAGCGTCTACGACATCGCGCCACTTGTCTGGATTGCTCTGCATGTAGATTGATCTAAGGGTTGCGGTTCTCATAGCTTCACGGACTTCGTTGGACACTTCCATGTCACCGAACGCCCGGTCAATACGAGCATTGAGTTGTTCATCAGCACTCTTAGTAGGCGTCGGTGGGATGATATCCTTAGCTTTAATGTTAAAGGACTTATCGCCGCGACTAGCCACAAACGATTCAGTGAGCTTAATCACCTCATTGAGCGGGGAATCAGACGTACTGACCTCGGTGTGGATGACTTCGTAGATTTCCATCGTACGGGAACTGAAGTGACGGTATGCGGCTTGTGGTCCCGCTTTATCAATCAATGCACGAATACCTTGGTACGTTGCATTAACCTTGTTGGGATCATCGAACCGCGTAATGGCAGCTTCAGTCTCGGCCTGAAGAGCAGGTGGATACGTGTCCATCTGCGTGATCAGGTCCACCACCTTACCTTGAGTCGCTGGGTCACTGAGGCTAGCTACTTGAGTCTCTACTGTGGGATCATCAGCTTCGTCCCCAGGGACACCGGGGAGTACCATAGGTGTCCGTAAAGCCTCTACAAACCCACGATTGATGGCAGTACGTTCCTTGTCAGACTTGGCGTCATGTATGGTTTTACCGTTCTCGAGAGCTATCCTGAACGTATTGAGGTCGCTCTGTTTACCGGTCAGCCCTTTGATCTGGTTGTTTAGGTTCTGCTTGAGACCGAGAGCGGTTACCTCGACAGCATACATATCTTCAAAGTCCGCAATACTCTGCGCTACAAACATCGCGTCTTCCATGGATCGTATAGAACTTATAGACTCTGAAATATTAGCGGAGATACGACGCTCTTCTTCAGTGTTCGCCAGGAGGAGGTTATTCGTCAGTTTATCGTTGAGCTTCTCTGCTTCCTGACTAAATGAAGTAAGGAAAGAACTATTCTCATCGCTACCCGAACCCGCCGAGGCCATGATTCTCTTGAGGGCGTTGATCTCGTCCTTACTCTCCGCAGTAGCAACAAGAGTTCTAAAAAGCGAGAGCTTACCACTACCCGCTGTTGGGGTAGTTGACGACGTGTTGAGGACCTTAGCGTAGAAGCCTGTCGTATTCGTTAAGGCTGTGGCACCTTGGTTGAAGGACTCGACATTATAGGTCGCAGGGTCCCGCTTGAAAGTTTGTACAGCGTTATTCGTAACCCTACCGATCTTATCAGTAGTCTCTCGAAGAGTGTTCGCTTGCTCGAACTGACGGATCGTCGGATCAGCTTGCTTCAGGAACATACGCTCAGCGGCTTGTTGTGCAACTGAGGACTCTAGGGGATCCTTGAACGCTTCCTTACGGAACGTCTGGTAGAAACTATGAGGGTCCGTACCGGGCGGCTGTTTGGACAACGCCTTAGTGAAGTCCGTTGCGACCTCTTGACCGAGCTTGATGCCGATCTGTGTATCAAAGGACTCTATATACGCATCACTGCTTACATGGTCCGGGTTTACGATACCGTTCCGACCATCTTGCTCCCCTTGTCGGATAGCTTCTTCTACACGCTTCTTTCTGTCTTGCTCATTCACCGCCATTAACGTGTTAGCAGCGGAGCCGAAGAACTTACCGAAGTTCGTGTCTAGCTGTTCCATAGGACTTAACATCTGGCGGGCCAGGGAAGCGGTACGAGTTACCGGTGCTGCTGTGTTAGGGATCGAAGCTGTGGGCGCACGACGTTCCGTGGTGCCTACAGAGGGACCTTGGGATACCCCCTCGGACCTATTAATATTAGTACGTCGGGCCATTAGGGCTCCTTAATGTTTAGACTTCATCGGTCAAGTTCTAGTCGAAGCTATCTTTCGGCTGGGCGACCTAGCCCTTCGATATACCTTGGTCTTTCCTATAATCAGCGCCAATCTTCAGGGAACTATCAACGAACCCTATGGCCGCGTTGGTCCTTTTACTCGAGGCTCTGATCGCCGCATTATGCTGCAATTGATCTGCCGCTAAGCTGGTAGACCGAGTACGTTGGAAACTACTTAAGGTGTCACTTGAGTACCTAGAGTCTGCCGCTGTGATACGGTTGAACTGATTTGTATTAACCACGCCGCGTCGGGCCCTCTCTAATTTCATATCTCGGACACGTTGTATCTGAATAGAGTTGAGGTCAGACCCAATGTTGTACCCAGTCTGAACAACGAGTCCCGTGGCTACTGCGGTTGATAGGTTCTCTGAAGCTGCCCTTAAGTTCCCCAACTCTTGGTTCGCCTGTCGGACACGTTCACTAGAGGCTCGTACAGCGTCTTCCTCAATCTGTGCTTCAGTCTCAAGGATACTTTCGGTAGCGAGCGCTGCTTCCTTATTTGCAGCAGCGATCTCAGACTCACGGAACCGTGCGGCTTGGGCATCATCCTCGGCCCGCTCCTGGGCAGCAAGCTTACGCGCTTGTTCAGCTTGCTGGTTTGCAGCGTCCTGAGAGGCGTTAGCTTGGGCGATTGACGTGAAAGTACCTAACGCGGCTGATCCGATAGCCATTATAGCTAGTGTTTCTGTACCCATTACTCTTGCCTAGTCAGTTCGTTGAATTGTCCTATCCAAGCCACCGAGGTGATCTTAGATGGTAGGTGTGTACTGTTGATGATTTCGAGTTTCACGGTGTCACCACGGGAGCCCACAGGGAATCGTTGACTACCTGAGACAATAGGGACCCGACCAATTAGATTACCCGCGTCCCCGAGAACCCGTCCGGTCATTGCGAACGTACGGGCAGTACGGGAGGTTGGAGTCACTTTGAACTGGAAGAAACCAGTGTCCGCATAATTCACCCATAGACGTTTAATCTGTAACCGTCCGGTGGTGATCGTTTGGTCACTAGAGTCTCGTAGGTACTGCTTAGACAACTCAACCAGCATCGTGTAGTTAAACCCAATGATGGCTGTACTGGCACTAAAGTCACCAGACACCGTGAAGGCTGTCGTGGTGGTAAAGGTCGGTGTTAGTTGTCGTCCCTCATCATCGGTACCAAAACCGGCACCAAGAATCACCGCAAGGTCCGTAGACGAACCATGGGCATAAGGTAGTGTCCAAGTGGTGAGTCCTGTACCCGCGTCATACACACCCGTCACCTCGGCCCATTGGTCCAGTAGAACTGGTGTAGAATGGCTTGAGGGACCATCAGTGATATTAACGGGGAGACGTTCCATATACGTCGTATTATCGGGCTGACGAATAATCAGGGAGAGATACCCATTCAGGAATGCCATCGCATGGATACGCGCACCTGTACGGAACTTCCAAGTACCCCAAGCCCTTTGGACCTTCTCGGTACCGTTGTTGTAGTACCGGTAAGTGTAGAGAGCATCACGGTCGTCTGAGGACAGGCACCAGAGGGTACTGGTAGCCGCATCACCCACAAGCCGGATCATGTTGGCGGGGAGATACCCGAACACATGAATAGCCGTGTCTACGGCCTTAGAGAACAACTGATCGTCCTCTAGGACGTACTCAAGGATCGTGGAGGTCTGACCTGTCGTAGCTGCAAGATAAAGCTCATCAGCTAACGCTAGAGGTTGTGCTTTAATCTCTGTCTTATAGTTCGTAGTCGGATCAATTACCGCATTCTCGGGAGACATAACTGCTGCCGATCCCGAGGAGATATCGAACTGCGTCTTATCCGACGTAACAAAGAGCGACTTAGCGAAAGGAACCGCGTGGCGTAGGATAGAAACTTCCGGAGTCGCAGCTACAAGACCTACAGGGTCAGAGTTAGTAACGACGGAGGCTTGATCCGGCCAGAAGTTGAAGTAGTCACCCGCCTGGGATGAATATGCGATTTCATCCGCGAAGAACCAAAGACGATTACGGTGGAACGTCAGGTCATTAACCTTCGCCCCAATGAAGTCTGGATTAGGAGTGACAGTCGCGTCGCCCACAGGCCTGGAATTGTACGTCCCACGCTTGAACGTAAATGTACCATCCGCTTCCCGTACGATGACATGAGGCATCGTCGCTACATCAAAGGAATTAGCCGCATTAGGGTCAGCGATCTCTTCCCAGAACCATACGGAGCCCGTACGGTCCAGTGTGGCGAAGTAGTAGCCCTCAGGAAATGCATCCGGTGAAACCTTCCAGATGTCACCAGTGTTACAACCGGTGTCCGAGGTGTCCCATATGTTAGCCGGGGAACCTACGTCGTAGACGCCCAGGTACGCGGGAATGGACTCACCAGCCCGTGGTAGATCAGCGAAGGACCGGGAAGGTCCATAGATGGTGGTCGTAATCGTTGTGTTGTCAATTGAACACACGACGGACTTATTTGCGATGACCGTCGTATCCAACAGAGTAGTGAACGCAAAGCCATTCTCTGGGTCCGTAGTGTTGAGGAGATATGTGGTGTCTTTAAACGTAGCAGTAATCGTGTGGGTGCCCGTCCCAGCGACCGTGGTCCGCGTACGGATGTACGGGTAGATCGTTACAGTGGCCGAAGAGTTCGTAGTGAAGGTGTGCATAGTCACTTCTTCACCACCGAAGGCACCGGTGGCGGAACCCTCAACGACTACCGTGAGTCCCCCCGCAAGGTCCGTCATGGTGAGGTCAATCTGCGTCTCGGAAGACGGGTATGAGATTTGACCACTAGACGAGGTCACGGGAGAGACGGTGCTATCCTGTGCGAACACAAGGTACCGAGTACCATCATCGACGTTTACGGTCTTAGCAGTACCGGATGAGTCATAGATAATGGGAATACCCGCGTTGATGAATATCCAATATTGCTCCGTGGAGTCTCGCTCATAAGCGTGAGCGGCGACAACATCACTGGTCCCGATCTCCGGGATAGCAGTTTGGTACTCAGAGCCCATACGCTTCTCAAAGCCACCAGAGACGACACTGAATAAACAGTTGTCGGCCTCTTGGACCTGTCCAGGGAGCCGTACGGCATCAGGTTGCCGCGAGACCCCCTGATGCAACGTCTTGATACGTTGCTCCTCAAGGGACGCCATTAGAAAGTCCGTTGCCCCGTTCGTTGTGAAATGTAATAGCCGTGGGAGTTATCGGTGAGTTCGTTCGCGTCCTCTTGGTCAGCCTCGTAGTCCATTAACGCGGCCCAGGCAGATGCCTCGTCTTCCGCTGTGAACGTATCGAGGGCGACAGACCCCATTTCGGACTTCTGGAATTTACGCGCCGCATGGTACGCAATGAAGCTCTGAAGTTCGTGGGGGAGGTCCGCGAAGTCGTACTCCCAAGTGATCTCGACGTAGAGCGTCGGTTTATTCGTCCAAGTGAACGTCTGGTTCTTAATGTCGTAGAGTTTACGAACACCACTATCATCACGGACGGAAACTTTTATATCTTTATCAACACCTGTGGTGTCGATACGCATAGCTTTATTTGGAACACGGTACTCGGTGTTAGCATCACGAGTGAGCTTCCAATCGTACTCAGTGTTACAGTTCCAGCCCTTCGTCAGAACATCCTTTGTAACGCGATCAAGAAACCGCTCAGCGGTCTCGGCGTCGGGGAGGCCCGAGTCGAGAGAGGACACAGGCTCCTCGTCGATTGCATCAAGCATGATGTTGACGGCTTGAATTTTAGTCAGAGACATATGTCTTCCCTATAAACAACAAAGACCCCCCTTGGTCGAAACCAAGGGGGGCAGTTGGAGGAACTAGACCTTCTTACGAGGTCTTCACCTCAATGGCGCATTCAGGTCGGAGGGTGCCATGACCCACCAACATCTTCGCCACGAGGAAGTCTTCGAGACGACGCGTGTCGCGCTCGGACTCGAAGTTAATGTCCATCACCTTGACGGTACCAATAGCCATGGGAACCCAGCCAATACCGGTGGTGGTGGAGTAGTCACCGCGATACTTCGCGTAGACGTTAGTCGCAGCCGACTCATCCGTCACGAATGGCGCGTTACGAGTCTTAAGGACCGTAACACCATCAATGACCATCGACTCAACGCGAGAGTTGATTCCACCCGAGGAGGGTTGACCAGAAAAGTCACGGTTGAGGACGAGGTAATTACCATTCGAATCCGCTGCATACTTGATAGCGTCAAAGACGTACCAGTTGACTGCGAGATAACGCGGGGCCGTTTCAGGGACATCCGCCTCGAACCACACACGGTTCATTTCGCGGATCACTTCGATCCACTCAATACCGCTAGTCGTTGAGGTGTTCACAGCGTTGGCGTCAGTAATGACGTTACCAGCCGGGAACGGACCATCAGCAGTCGAACGGGCGGTGGTGATCAACTGACGGGCGACGTTCTTATCGAACACCTTAGCCAGTTCCGCACCCATTGCGTCCGCGAACTTAGACCGAACGTCAAAGTGCGAGAGCATCTTGTCGAGGTCCGACAAAGCCGTGTGCGACACGAGGATGTCATCAACGGTGATCTGGACTTCGGTCGTATCGATGTCTTCACCCAGCAGTTCAGTACCAGGAGTGTGATATTCCGAAGTCGCTTTCCACGTCTTCGGGAACTTGTAGCTTCGAGCGCCGCCGCTAACAGTCTTGACCTCATGCTTGTCCATAAAGACAGTAGCAAGGTCAAAAGCTGCCATAACTTCGCCGCCGAAGACATCCAGCCACAGGTTACGGGAGTCCGACGCGGACTGACCATAACCGAAACGTGCCGGATTAGAGGGAGTACCAGCCATAATCTATGACCTCCTTAAGCCGCCACGGTGCCGGTGATGACGCCAGCGTCGATAAGGTCCTGAATCAAGGTCCCTACAACGTCGGCAATCTCCGCGTCGGCTGCGGTGTCGCAGTCCATAGCGCGGTCGGCAGTGTGGTTGGTGATGGTGTAGGCATTGTCGTGTGAGACGAAGGCAATACCTTCGACTAGAACTTGACCACTCTTGGACGAATCCGAGCGGAGGAAGTTCACTCTGTTGTTTGAATTACTAGATGCGATGACATTCGCGTCAAGGCGGTCCAACTGTTTGTTGGTATCATCGTACGTCGCAATACCGATTTCCCACTTGGACGGATCGTCCAGGGAAACGGCTTTGTACGCAATAGTGTCCGAGTCAGTCATATCCGTGAACGGAGATTTACCAATCGGGGTCTCAGCAAAGTTCTCATAGCTGGACAGACCGACTTCAAACTCCGAAGCAGCGGCACAAGACTGAACGAACTGAGCGTACACAGTGGCTGCAAAGCCAACTACATGAGCCATAGGTTTTGTTCACCTGTTATGGTTATTGTTATTATTGAGGGTGAAGTTTCGGATTCCCCGTCCTCGATAGATTATCCAGCCGTAGCCAGGTCTAGAGTACTTAGGGTCACACACGACACGCTGAGCCTCTCTCAAGGAGCCACCTTGAGAACAGGTAACAAGGAACGTGCCGTATTCTAGCGACGGCTAGTCGCGTTGAATTAGGGTTTTGATTTGAAGTTCTGAATGAACAACTCTCGCTCCATCGGCGAGGATTTCGCTAGGAAATACTGAAGGGCTGTAAGGAGTTCAGTACGACCTAAGGAGAAGTCTATAGGGAGTACGTCTCTCCCGTATTGGTACAAAGGTTTAAGGAGGGGACTAGCAGGGGGAATGGTGATTTTTATACCGAGCCCTTGGGCTAGCCCTAACCAACGGTACATCGCAGGGCGTTGGGTCTCATACTCACCCATCTTCTCCATGTCGATGCCCCACAAGCCAATCTCGTCAACACCTTCGTAGATAGCGAGGGCGACCATGTAGCAAAGCGTACAACTAAAGTCATCGAAGTACGCCTCGATAATCTCATCCAGAGGGAACTTCTTAGACCGACGACAGATAGGCTCGCGCATATATAACACTACGCCAGACTTCTCAGCCTTCTTGAGGTACGACTTGTCGGGAACCATAACTTGATGGTCGTACATATCAAATAGACGATCCACCCTACGTAGTTTGGTATCCCAGGGAAGGCCCCATATCTCCCAGGACTTGTCGTCGAAAGGTGCGTCCTTCCGACTATCGGCCTGACCGATCACTGCGACCTTACGCACCTAGGGACCATCGAATATAGAATGGGACGTACCAGTGGCTTACCGTTTTATAAAATATAGGGTCACTTTGTACCATTACAGAGAACTCCTGTCGAAAGTATCTAAGCTGAACCGGAGGGTCACGTCCGCGTTGTTGGTGTCGGTGTCCGCTACAAAGTACAGCACGTCGACTGATGTACCGATAAGGGTCTTGAAAATGATAAATAAGCCCCCTCCCAGTAATTGGTCTGTAGGGAGGGGGCATCAACCTGATACTCAGGAGTACCAGTGTCTAGTATTCGTCGTCTTCAAATTGAGACGCTGCAACCCTCGAGGCTACTTCCTTACGGAAGGTTGGGTCATTACGGTACTTATCGGACTTCATATCTTCCTTCATCTGATTACGACTCTTATAACCGTCACCAGAGAAGCCAGACGAGGCTTCATCACCGAAGATCATGAGACCTTCTTGACCTGTAGGGGTTGCAGATTTCATCTTACCCTTAATCGTATCGACAGCAGCTTTCCAACCAGGACCGGCAAGCATCTCGTTATATGCCGCCTGTTCATCCGTAGAGAGGTTGTCGAGACACCACACGTTCATCTTATCCCAACCGTCGGTACCTCCGACATACTCCAAGGCTTCGCTCTGGGAGTTCTCCAGGCGGTACTTCGCATTCTCGATATAGCTGTCGATAAGCTCTTCGGGAATACCACGGTCCACCAAGGACTTCTTAGCGTCTTCAGGGATACCACCGGTCTCGACAATCGATTGCCCGAGGGCGTCCATATCTAGACCAGCTTCAGTAACGATGTCTTTGACGGCTTCGTCTTCACTAGTCTTGTCACTCGCTGCAGACTTCTCATCACTCGCTGCAGACTTCTCATCCTTAGTCAGGCGGTATTGGAGTTCTTTAGCGTGGTTCTGCCAGTTGTACTCACCGGTCTTAGGGTTATAAAACTTCTCCTGTCCGCCTTCAGGCATCGGCGGGACCGGTGGGGTCTCAGAGTCGTCATGCTCTTCTTGTGATTGGCGGAAATTACTCGCCATCATTTCGTTGTACTCATCGGAACCAGGTACGGGACCTTGGTCTTCTTGGGTTACCTCTTGGGACTCAGGCATCATTCCTCCAGTTATTGTGGCGGCGCAACAGCTTGCTGTGCCGCAGCAACACCACCAGCCTCAGCCACACTTTGGCCGATCTGTGCTGCCATTTGTTCTTGTTGTTTCTGTGCGACCTCCGCTTCCGAACGTACAGCGTCGGACAGTTGGAGACCATTGAAGAGCTTACCGAGAAGCTCAGGCATCTTGACGTACATCAACGTAGCTTCATCAAACCCTTGGAGGGTCTGGAGAGCTTGTGTGACACGAACCACGTCCTGTTCGCGACCAAGGGCCTCTAGGCCCGTAATCACAGTTGGCTCCACAATACCGTCAGGCCATTCAGGTAGCTGTTCGTTCGACTGCATCTGAGCGATCAAACGCATAAGACGGTTACGTTGCATATCCTGGGAGAGCATCGAGAAGACACCGCCGAGGGAGCCTTCAAGCTCTTCAGTCATGAGACGAAGCTCAGTAGCTGTAACACGTTCAGCATCACGACGAGCCGAAGAGTTCATAAGGAAGGCTGAGGCAAGTTCCTGACTGAGTCGTGAAATCTCCTCTTGGGCGACTGCAAGACCAGCAGTGTTCGTGAACTGCTTCATTTCCACATCTTCAGGGTTACCGACAATGTAGTCACCGTTCTCGGCTTGGGCGAGACGACGGCGAAGCTTAAGACCACCAGCAGCATTTGGACGAACCATATTGATATGGCGCGAGGCCATAGCAGCACCTTCGACCATTGCCTTACGGAGGTGGTTTAGTGAAATAAGGTCGGCTATATGATCATCGACCTTAGACCGAGCATAGTCTTCCCCGAGTCCCTGGGACCAACCTAAGCTGTTAAAGGGTAGAACCTTAGTCTTACCCACGGAAGCCCCAATAACTTCATCACCTAACTCTTGATGTACCCGCCAAGTACCGTCTTTAAGACGCTTGACCCAAGTGTACAGGTTAATCTTCTCCTGACCATTCTGAGGTACGTCTTTGACTAATCCCCTGACTTCTTCAGGGAGGTTGTCAGGGTAGACTTTCTCTTCAATCACCAGTTCAATAAGGCGACCAGCGGGGTCTTTAACCTGACAGTACTGATCTAGGCGGTAGGCCTTGATCCGGTTGTCAGGGAGCATCTGCTCGAGGACGTTACCAGCGACTACGAGGTGCTGGAGAACGGTGTTCGTAGGGGACCGCCATTGTCGGCGTTCAATCTCTGAGTTAATCAGAGTTTCTACGTTGACTAAGCTACCCTCAATTTCAGCACTTACCGGTGAACCTTCAGCCAGGACTACCTCAGCGGGGATTTGCAAGCGGAAGCTAGACGTCCCCGGCGGGTATAAGGCTGTTAGGAGACGGGAGGCTAGGAAGACGACACCCCTAGCACCTAAACCCTGGAAGGGCTCAACGAGTAGGGATGAACCAGTGTGCCCATCCGGAGGTAGGATACTGGGGATCGTCATTTCGGCATTACGCCTTGCGCGACGTAAATATGGTTCGCGCTTAACAGCTAGCGCCTTATATCGGGCGTTCGCTGTAACTCTTTTATCAGACATCCTACCTCTCAATTAAACGCCAATAGACAGACCTGTTGAAGTACCGTTGTTCCCGGTATTCAATGCGATCCGAAGGCGATCACGGTTGACCCGCTCTGATTGTTTCTTGGCCTCCTTCCGCGCAATCTCTAAACCACCCGCGTCAGGGCGACTCGCCGTAGGGTCTTTCTTACTTACTACTGGAGGAGGTGGTGGTGGAGGCGGCGGGGCCGGTAGCGGTTCCGCTACTTTTACTGGTGTTGGAGCGGGCGGCTTCGGGGAGGAGAAAATACCACCCATGATTATAACCTCTTTTTATGCATAGTCCCAATCTGTGGGAACCCAAGTTTCTCATAAAGCTGAGCCGTCCTATCAGCGTGGATGGACGAGGAGATACCTAAGACTAAGTCTTTAGCCCCAGAATCCTTAGCCCACACCTCAAGCCGCTTTAAGAGGCGGGGTCCAGTAGTCCCCCCACGGAATAGGGGGTCCACGTAGAAGAGGAGGTCAGCGGCGCATTTATCGGACCCGAAGAAGTGCTTGTAGATGAAACCAGCGATCATCCCTTTGAGGATGTTCCCATCCACCGCGACGAAGGCTGCGTAATTCTGACGATCTGTGAGTGCTGAGTGACCAAGGTTCCTGAGGTCTTGGGGATCATAGTCCAAGTGACTATAGCCCCCTTCATCATGGAACATGGCACCTAGCTTGATCATCGCGTCTATGTCTGACGCCTGATACTCACGGATCATCATCCTGATCGGCTCCTTGCTCTTCAGCTTTAAGACTGACTAGTATGTCGATCATGTCACGAGCCCCGGCGTACCGGTTAGCCGCCTCGATAGACTCCCCAGGGAGAATACAACGGGCGGGCCACTCAGTATCTAGTAGGTCGATGAGTCCGTAAGCGGTCATAGGTAGCGTTATTTCGGTTTCTAGGTCCACTAAGGGTCCTTTATTACTCATTGATCACTCCTATTCTTGGATTTAGACTGTACAGCAAGGTTCTTTTTACTGTTATTCCGGGGATTATGGTCCTTGTGGTGGACATCCTTCCCATCCCCCTTAGAGACCCTACCCTCCTTCGACAGCTCACGACGGGCAGCATTCCTTGAAGCCCGCCGCTTTTTCTGTTCCGACTTAGAATGGTAGTCGAGGTACTCCTTACGATAATCACGTTCCGCCATAGTCAGACTCCACAGGTTCCACCATGTCCGGTAAGAGAGCAGACATCGTGTGTTTCAACATGCTCTTCAAACTCCTCACCGAGCCTATTAACAGCGTCTTCATAAGGAACAGACACCAAAGGCTGACCACCACGAGCCCCATCGGGATAAGCGGTAAAGCCACGAAGGCGATGAGCGTACTTTGAAAGAGCGTCAACAAAACTTCCGACCGTGTCAGGGTTGTTCTCCTTAGAGCCCCACTCAGGGAGGTTAATCGTTGAAGAGATCGACATATCAACGAAGTCTTGAACATCGGCCTGGAAACTAATCCGCCGTTCATAGTCAGTAGAGAGATCGATGGCGGACTCGATGGTTTCCGGCTTGGTTCCATAAAGATCGATAAGCTCTTGGGCAGCGGCGTCTATGACGTACTGGTAGTGCCACCGAGTTCCTGACTTGAGATAACGTCTTCGATAAGCAACTGCGTAGACCGGCTCAATTCCTGTAGAGGTCCCTGCAAGTATGCCAATTGAACCTGTAGGCGCGATGGCGCGATTGGCAATAGGTTGGCTAATCGATAATGCATTTGAGACACGTTCAGATGTAACGTCACTAACTCGCTTGTAAACGTGGAGCCATCGTTTGAGTTCCTCTGTAACATGGTACTTCTCCCCTTGTTTGATTAGCCATTCATGTAGCCCCATTAGACCTAGACCGAGACGTCGGTTCTTTTCTCGGACTTGTTTGACTTTGTCATACGGGAGGTCAGCTCGTAGCGTTCCACACAGTAGGAATGTGGTGGCACACTCAACGACCTCCTTAAGTTCATTAAGCGACTCAATCCGACCAAGATTGAGGGAGCCCAAGTTACACACGTCGCTGTCGTCGGCGCTGGTGACTTCGGTACAGGCGTTTCGTAAGGTCTCGTTCTCTTGCTCAAAGAAGTTGAAGGAGAAACCTGGTTCACCCGTCGATAGGGCCTGAAGGCAGTTCTGACGGAATACATCACCTACCTCCCCGGTCTTCCAAAAGTCCAACAACCACTCGGTGTCATAGTTCAATGAAATGTTCGTCATGTCGAGTGGAGCTGGGAAATTGAAGTCGTCCTTCTTCACGTCAGCTAACGACTGTCCCGTACTACCAACAGGCATATCGTGCCAGTTCTTTGCTGCTAGAAGTGCGCCAGCATCACCGTGTTTCCAATTCAGGCTGGCGTAGATTGCAGAGCGTCTTGACCCACCCTGCATAACTCTCCGACCAATCTCATTGATCATCTGTATCTTTGGGATCGGACCGGAGGACAGACCCCCGGTACCTTTCAGCTTCTGACCTTGGGGACGGTAGACGGAGTAATCCGTCCCAATACCCCCACCGGTCATCAGACAGCTTTCAGACTTCCACGACAGATTAGCCCAATCCTCCCTGGTGTCTTCCTCAGCGCGAAGGAGATAACAGTTGTTGAAGAACTTCTTATCACGTCCCGCGTAATAGAGGTACCGCCCACCAGGGATGAACTTTAGGTCCCTGATGAACTCGTAGGTCCTACTCCGGACATCCTTAGATACACCCCCCGAGGTAACGTATGGCGACATCACGTCGTCAACGAGAATACGCGAGAGGTCGTCCCAAGTTTCACAACCCTCATGTGCGTACTTGTGATTGAAGATGTCCTCAGAGAATTGCGAACGAAACATAGGGTTTCGGTTGGAACGAAAAGTCATATGGTGTCCTCTATCAAAATTTCCATTTCAGGTGGTTGGTAATTAGGTCCTTTAAGAATTTTCCCGTCTTCCCGTCGAATAGGACGCCCGTCGTCTCCTAATTTAGTCATGTTGGAATCGTGAACACGCTTGAACGCGGCATCCTTAGGTAGACCGAAGGTCACGAACATACTGTCCAATACGTACTGGAGATCACACAGTTCCTTAAGGAGGTTTGCCTTACACCGACGCTGGGTAGCCGCACCCTTCTTCATGTAAATGGCATTGTGAACAGCGCGTACTGCCTCCCCTACCTCAAGGAACTCCTCAGCGATTAAGGTCATTGAGAGACCAAGGTCATTGAGTGTGGTTGAGTCTAGTGGGAGATCAACTGGCTTCTCGTAAGCCTCATGCATTTGACGAACGAGATTAACACTACCGGCATACCGCATCATCGCATCACCCCCGTCAGGTGGTCGAACGACTCTGACTCAGCGTTTTCGATGAGTCGGTTGAGGTACCACTGGGCTTTTTTAAGGTCTTTGATCTTCGTCCCTTTATGAGGGGCTCGGATGATGTATTTGATGATGTTACCTTCGGTAAAGTTGAGGTCCCAGGCGGTGATGAAATCGTAGACTTCGATACTACCGAGGGTGTAGTGCGTAGGGTGGTTGATATAATCTTCACGGGCGTCGTTGGATGCCATAACGTGATCTCCTGGGTTTCGTGATTGTAGTCCTCCGCTCGCAGGATTCGGGCCATTCGAGCGTTGTAGATAGCGTCGTCCTCGGTCGAACCACCTTTGACGTAGTAGTCCACAATGCTCTGCCAGAGCGTACACGATTCTCCTGGTGTCCATTTGACTTCCTTATCTCCTCTACGCTTTCCCTTGGTGATCTCTCGTACTGAACGAGTGAGACGGTGGGGGTTCGCTAGAATAACCTCCGCTGCCTTAGCCCCACTCCCAGGAGCCCCTGAGTAACCATCCACAGCGTCACCAACGATGGTCTGGGTCATCCAGTTCCGATCAGCTATAGCTTTACTGATCTTCATTGGGCGTTTCATACTGTCGGGATTGAAGAACCGACACGGTACAGACATCAGGTCTTTATCGATGGTTATAACAACAGCGTTAGGGTCCTTAGCGGCGAGGAGAGACAACACGTCGTCAGCCTCCAACCACGGGATCGTGACGGTGGTGTATTTCTCACGGATATACTCAATGGCAGTACTGAGACCTATAGGACGGGACTTATCCTTTCGGTTCTCTTTGTAAGAACCCCCAAGCGTCTTACGGAAGTTGTTGGTGTCCGATAGACACATGACCACCTTGGCCTTTCGGAACCGGTGGGTCCACTTTTGTACGAGGTGGTCTACGGTATCGTGAACCTTCGATGGATCGAATACTGGCCCGTCGCCGAAGTCATCCTCAACCACGGCTGACGCACGGTACGCAATGATGTCTGCGTCGATCAGCGCGGTGGTCATCAGAGACTTGCCAAGGTGATGATAGCCATAACAAAGCACATGACGATTAGGATACCCGTCACAACCTCGAGTATTCGATCTACAATGCTATACATCAGTGTGTTTCCTTCCAGTTAGCGCCGATCTTGTAGGACCCAGAGAGCGGACACTTAAGACCAAGACGGACCCCCGCCTCGGTAATAGCGCCAGCGAAGGTCTCGCCAACAAGTTCAGCGTATTCTTTAGGTGTAGATAATTGGACCTCATCATGAACATTGACGAGGTAGTTGAATGGGACTTCAGGTAACATCTCGTTCATAGTCTCATCGAAGATCACGAGGGCATGTTTCATCACAACAGCACCAGCACCTTGAAGGAGCGTATTAAGGGCTGAGTGTGCTGATACGGACTCAATGTACCGACCGTCCAAGGACTTCAAAGGTACGCCGTTAAGGTGACCCTTATGCTTCTTCTTTAACGCGGCCTGGAGAGGACCAAGACCCTTAATGTTCGTTTCCAGACCGTCCCTAATCTGCTTACCAAGGTCCCCTAGGGAACCCTTACGACGGGGCTTCTTAGCGGCGTCGGAATCGTCGTGACAGATCATCCCGAGCTTCGGGTTACCAGCACCATAAAGGTACCCGTAGGTCGCGTTTTTTGTGTAGGGGTCTCGGTTATGGAAATTGATTGCCCGCTGCGTCATTGTATGGACGTCGGTACCATCGTCCTTAGAACCTGACACCACAGCCGACGCGTATAGTCCATCATCCCATCTAGCGAGGTAGTGTCCAAGCATACGAAGCTCTAGACCATCAGCGTCACAACCAACCATCACCTCACCCTCGTCAGCCATCCACACAGCCCGCATACGAAGTTCTTTCTTATCGACATTAGCTAGGTTAGGTGAGAAGTGAGACATCCGGTGCGTACGCGCACCAATAGGATTCACCGCTCCGTGGACTCGGCCATTACGTTCATGTTTAAGCCAAGAGTTCTCGCCATCCGCGATCTGTCCGAGTTGCTTAATGATCCTGAGGTAACGGTTAAATTCCGCAGCCTCAGAGTACTTAAGCTCCGCTAATACCGACTCATCGATCTGAGGGGCACCTGTCGGTGTGAACTTACGTGGCTTCCATCCGTACTTAGTCGTGAGACGGTTAGCCACCTGTTGACGAGAGCCAGGGTTGAATGGGACGGTCTTGGTCTTATGACGTCCCCAGGACCCAGGGGCGTTCCCTGCGGCCTTCTTAGTCTCCCACTCCTTCCCATCTTCCGTCACCCAGTATCGAGACTTCATGTTCTCGATGTGTGGTGGGAAGATTTCTTGTAGACGCGCTTCGATGTCAGATAGTTCTTGGCGGAGCTCACCCACTAGATCATAACAAGCATCGAGATTAAGACGGAAACCATGTTGCTCTTGTCGGGCCATAATGAAAGCAACCTTGTGTTCCGTAGTAACTGCAAGATCACCCTGACGTTTAGCTTCGGTTAGTAGACGGCGGTAGACTGCCGCTGTGACTTTACAGTCGTTTAGGCAGTAAGCCCCCAACTCAGGGCTCCAACGGTCGAACTCTGTATGGTCGCCTTTTGGAAACTTTAGGCGGTCACCCCAGCCAGCCAGACTATGCTTCCCTGTCGGGTGCCACAGTCTGGAAACGACTAGCGTATCCCATATCTGCTCTTTACGAAGTGTTCCAGGGTAGAAGCGCTCAATAGCCCAGTAGTCGTAGCTGGTGCCATTGTGGAACACTACGCGGTCAGCGGTTCGTAACCGTTGGAGCCCCTCGGACATCGGAGGGTATCCAGACTGGTCAGCATAGAGGACACCATTGTCGCCAGACGGATCACAAACACCCAGGCACCAGATTCGAGTGATGCCGGGTAGGAGATCATCGGCTTCAATGTCAGCGATCAGCGTGGTCATATACCATATCTCCGATATCAGTGGTTACTGAAGTTCTTAGGTAGTAGAAAGAAACTCTGCTTGTTGGCGGAGACGTAAATGGTCAGCCATCTCTAAGATTGATGAGATAACTAGTTCATCATCGTCGCGATTAGACTTGATCCAGTTGTAACAGTTCAGGACCCATCGGGTGTTCTCCATGGTGTATCCTTTGGTAGAGTCTATGCGGTCTAAGGATGGACCAAAGGGGTGAGGACCCTCTCTTACGGTGAACACGAAGGGGACCCCAGTCACTTCGCAGTAGAGAGGTATAGAGGTGTAGTGTAAGTCGTACTCCATCAACCTCTTACGTGCGCGTCGGGAAGCTGCCGAACATAACGTGACGCAACGACCTTCTCTAGTCTCACGGTAAGCCTTCTTAACACCGGCTATCTTCTCCTTATTCGCTTCGTAGTACGTCCTATTATTCTCCCGCTTCTTTACCTTCCGCTCTTCCTCAATCGAACTCTTCACCATCCGCTTCCTCCGGTAATTCCCGTTGGAAGTCCGTTCCGCATTCCTTTAGCCGTCCGGTTTTACTTTCATACTCAAGGGTACCAGCAGTACCGGTGAACCCCGCGTAGCGATTCTTTAGGACTCTCAAAGTTATAAGGTTCCCATCCTCATCTGACTGTTGGTCTCGCTCCGCTGCGATCACGGTGTCAGATAATTGGGATATCGATTGGCTACCCCGTAAGTCACTCAACTCAACCTGAGCCCCCCGCTCATGTGACTTGGTTTTAGTCGTACGCTTGAGGTGGTTCACAAGGATGAGACCGCACTTGGTCTCCTCAGTGAAGCTCCGCAGGGCCGTCATGGTGTTGTCGATGGCGCGGCGTTCGTCCTCCCCCAGGTCCAGCCCACTCACCACGATACTTAGGTGATCAAGGATGATCCACGGGCACTCAAGGCCCTTGACGAGGTACGACAGTTTACGGAGTAGGTTGTCCGCACCCGTACTGCCCCAATGGTCGTAGAAATAATACCGTCCGGTACCGAGGGTCTCATCGAACGCCTTACGACGCTCATCGTCAGTGATCTTGGTATTCGGAAGGTGTAAAGTTTTGTTACAGTGGATCGACATAAGGCGAAGACCAGAACGACTACTGCTCTCCTCCAACGCTACATAGCCCACGTTCTGTTTTAGCGTGTTACCAAGGTGGTGAGCTATCTCAGCACAGATCGTGGACTTACCCGTACCTGTACCAGCGGTCAGCGCGATGATCTCCCCCCGTCGCATACCGTACGTGAGATCATTGAGACCCTTCCAAGGGAAGGGGGTTCCCATTTCCACAGGTGCGTTGACGTCATCCCAAAGCGAATTGCCGTTGATGATACCATCCGGACGTGCCACCTCAGCATTCCAAACAGCGACTTGAAGCTCCTTTATCTTCCGAGCTAGGAGCATCTCGTTGGCGTCTTTATACCCCTCAGGTAAACGAGCGATGGCGGCTTTACCAGGAGTGAGTATTTCAGCACACTCTTGTGCGGCCTTCTGTCCTGGCTCATCACTGTCGAACATAAAGACAACAACCTCGAACGACTCAATCCAGTCGATGTTCGCTTTGATTGACTTATAGGCCGCAGCGGCACCATTAGGAACTGAGACGACGGGCCAGGAGAGGTTAGTCACCTGGGAGTAAGACATAGCGTCGATCTCACCTTCGGTGATCACGAGCCGCTTACCACCTGATTGCCAAAGCTTACGACCAAACAACTTATTGTCTAAGGTACCAGTGATGGAGAAGTCTTTACCCGCGAAACGTAACTTCTGACCTATCACCTTTCCTTTATCGTCATGATATGGCGCTACATGACATGGTGTCCCACGAAAGTTAGATTTAGAGTAACCAAACTTCTTACACGTATCAAGACGGAGCCCACGCTTAGGCATGTCAATATACTCACCGATAGGGGCGAGACTACTCTTCACCTTGTTAGTCACTGGGCGCTCCTCCTCGTCACCACCAGCACCGACCTTTCGGTTGGTCTCACACGAAAAACAATGAGACCAACCGGAGGTGTATATGACCCGTGCGTCTGAGGAGCCGCAGTCCTCACAAGGGACGTGTAATTCAGCTACCTCTTCACTCATACTGCGGCCTTACTATTCGTACGAGCGAGGTTCTCCCAACGCTTAGCGGACTTACGGAATCGCTTCGGTAAAGTCCTTGCGTTACCGTTATGGTCACGGGTTATCCAAACACAACCACGGTCTTCATTCGTCGAAGGGCAGGGTGCCTTGGGTCCACCGTAAGTAATCGTCCCCTCGTCTGTCGTTATCGTCAGCGTTACCTTTTGCATTCCTATTCTCCAGTGCGATTGCCTCGTCGAGTAAGGCCTTGAGGTTCGCGTTGTTATGCCAATCCTCTATAGACAAACCGCTCCAAGTCTGTGTGAGACCTGATCGACGAGTGAGTTGTTGAAAGGCTAATTGGGTCTTCCGCCAACGGATGGCGGCGTTGTAGACCTCGTCTCTAAGGTCCCGCATTAGTACTACGCCTTAACCGACAGATCACTCTTATGGTAGCGTACATATCGCTGCCCTGTGTTATCGACACGGCGTTCCCTAGAAATGGGAAAACCGCACTCCTCCAAGTCCGAAATCCGGCGCGGGAGTGCCCGGATACGGTAGAGTGCCTGAGCCTCAATATTTGAGATTGACCCGACTTTGTTGAGGTGTTCGCGGACCTGTTCAACTTGCGTCATGAAATTCCTCCAGTTCTATCCAATGCACAAAGAAGCCGGGGACTTCCCCATCCTCGGCATATCTCTTGAAAGCCTTCAGCCCGACGACTTGCGTATCGTCTTTCCAGAAACGCTTACCCGCCGTCATGGCGTCGAGAGGCCCCTTCACGTAGTTATCAATATCACCACGAGGGGTTTGGAGCTTTCCGGTCTTAGGCTTAGTCATCACCGCCTCGACGAGAACGACCACGGGTTTATCCGTAGGCGTTCCGTCGTAGGCGGCAGCGGCGGGGTATGCTTCCTTCCGCCATACAGTGTACCGCTTACCGTAGTAGACACCCCACCGCGTCACTTTAGGGCGACTAGCTGGCACCGGTTCATTCAAGAAGCTGAATGATTTAAGGGGACCCGAGGTCCCCTTCCGCATGTCAGCTAATGCTTGAGCAGCGAGCGACTTAGTCGAACTCGTTGTCGTCTTCATCACTACTATCACTGACGTCACTCGGTACGTCCGCGACGTAACCTTCTTCATCCTCAAAGTCAGCGGCCCCGTCGCCACCACCAGTTGAGTTCTTCTCGATCAGTTGTACGTTACGCAGCTTGAGACTGATCCCACTACCGAAGCCATCGTACGGTTTGACGATCATCGACAGCTTGATCTTGTCACCGGACATCGCTGTGGTACCTTCCGGCAGCACTTGCCGAGCGGAGTCAAACTGCGATGGTTTGTACTTAGAGTTGACCTTGAGAAGCATCTTGCCCGCGAACTCTTCACGCGCATTCCCGTCCCTATCGGTCTCGTCGTCACCATCATGGAAAGGTAATTTGAAGTTCTTCTTCAGCTTTGGACCATGCTCCTTCGCGTGAGCGGTACCGATATCCTCAACCTTACTCATGAAGGCTTCAGTCTCTGCGTTTTTATCGAGGACCAGGGTGACCTTATACTTCGGATCATCCTTATCGAACTTATCGTCAGGCTTCGAGAGCCATGTGAATGCGGCGGTACCAGCCGGGGAGACGATGCAGGGGAATTTAGCCATAGTAGTCATATCCTTCGATTTCATTGATTAGTGCGCTGTGGAGGAGATCAACGTAGACCTCTCCTGTATGGTCGAGACCTTCACCACCGCTAAGAGCGGCGCTAAGCGCGAGGGCCATATTCTCGGAAATATCTATGGTGTAGCGTCCGTCAACTTCTTCGACGAATAACTCAAAGTCATCATCTGAAAGTTCTTCGACGATGGCCCCGCTCATCACGAGGTCGGTATAAACATCCATTGGAATGATCGGCATTATCGTTATCTCCTCTATAAGGGTCCGCTATTAACTGAGAGGTATATTCGTGGTCACTGATACCTTTAGGAAAAGAAAAAGTCCGCCTTCAAGACCTCAGAAACCTCGAAGTCACCGAGAGGTGGGGGATCGGGTAGTGACACACCGACGGCGTTTCGGGCGACGCTTTCGTGGAAGGTTACGAGCCAGTTATCTTTGTACATATCATAAGCGACCTCACGAGTGACATGTGCCAGCCGTGAGGCGTGACACGCATGGACACCATATGAGTCGTGGATCACGTCGAAGTCTGTTATCCCCTCAGACGTAAGCCGGTTGATAACCATCTGACACATAGCCGCATCTTGGGAATGGACGACGTTTGGTGATGCCGCGAGGGTAGACTTACGGAGATTGATGCCAAGGCCCTCTTCCGCTGTAAACAGACGCAGCTTACCGCACAAAGTATTCACACGACCGGCAGACAGGTTGTGATATGACTGTGTTAGGGTGGAGCCTATCGAGTTGCTCCACATGAACGGCATGTGCTGCTCACTGACTGCGCGGGCACACTTTTGGAAGTAGCCCATCAGTTCCTTACCTTTCGTAATTGTACCTTCGAGTGCCTCAGATATACACTCTTGGAGATACTTAGCCGCTGAGAGTCGGTCACCCACGTCAAAGATTTCGGTGAAGCCATCACTCATAATTTGCGTCTGGATACCACGCTCGGTCACTCCATAGCTTGTTGTCATACACGCCCGTTTGACGTGGTTACGTTTGAGTGCTGGGGCCCACTTGGACGCGAGTGGGTGTCCGGTACAGACGTCTTCATGGACGCGGGCCTTCACACGATTGAGGACCTCAAGATATAGGTCCTGACGGGGACCAGGGGCACAGTTGGTCGCTACAGCACCGACCGGGTCCCTAGCCATTAACGACAGATGCTGTAGCCCGTTTTGGGAACCGTCGATGTTGACGGGTAGATGACTATGGAAGTCGAAGGGGTCAGACAACTCCGACGCTAACCGTAACTCATGAGCCGTCGCTAGGAACTGTAACGGGTCCTCAAGTTCTAGCCACCAGCGGTTTTCTTCCGGGTTTTCTACGCACTCAAAGGCTCGGGTCAGGTGGTCCTGGGCCCACGTTATCCTATCATCCCTTGTCAGTTTATCCTGACCCGCTGTTGTCGCTAACCGGAACAACAACCATCTGTAACCTTCAAGCCCAATACGCTCACCGTCGGCAAACATCAGTAGTGACTTGACGAGGTCTGGGCCTTGCGGGTGAAATTCCTGACTCATCGGATACATACGTGTCCGGAAATCAAAGTTCCAAGGATGCCAGTGACGCTCATACTTCGACATCATCTGGGCGACATGGAGTACGCGGATGATGACGGCGTATTTGTTTAAGGCTGTCCCGTTCATTGAATGGACATCACCCCGGTAGCGTTTATGGTAGGTCCTCTGTTCTTCAGACATCGCCGCCCAGGTCTCAGCGTCATACTTCGGTGGCATGGGTTCCAAGGCCAGGCCAGGAATGATACCACCCAACGAGTCTTCCGCTGCGTTAGCTTTCTGTAGTACGTCGAGGATGTACTGGTTCACTCGGCGAGGTGTTGCTTGGACACTGTTTAGGGCATCGACAGCACCCTGTGATATGAATTGTGGCGATCCCGCAGTGTGCCGGTGGAGCGTCTCGGTCACGAACGGTGTTTGGATTAGGTAATACCCGCCTGTATAGCTCAAGTTCTGCCTCCATATTAGTTATGCGACGTTGTAAGTTGTCAGCGTCACGACACGCATCGAGGTATCTAATCCTGTAACCCTGAGGGTCTTCTGGTGGTTGGGGTTGAGGTGTATCTGGCTTGTTGAATCTATCGCTCAGATACTCATGATCGTCATAGGCCACTTACTGTCTCCTCATCGAGTTGCCAAGGTAGTGGGGGTGCAATCATCGGTAGTCGGTATGGTTGTGATGTCGATAACTCTTCGTTGATGGTCTTGAGAGCAGCAATAGCCTCGGGAGCGACACGTATCACTCGCTTCTGTTGTCCTCTGTGGGCGAACGAGTATAGGTAGAACCACCCACCCCCGTGTGTGATTGCTGTATGTAATAGGGCGGCACCAACATGCGCTCGGGTACCGGATGACCACTCAGTCCGTTTGATATCTTCCCGACCAGAACGCCACTTCTGAAAAATCCTACGGGTTACGACACCTTTCTTAGAGCCAATAATCCTTGCTGCATCCTCAGAGGCCCGCCGCCAATTCTCAAAGTCGATCTCGTCACGGACGGCATCAGCAATAGCTAGTGATACCCGAGTCACACCCGCATCCACCTCTACCGAGGATAAGGTGTAGCAGTTCAGGATTATCCGGACAGTGATCAGTGCTAGTTTATCAGCGGGAAGGGCTGTAACACCAACAGCCCACCCAGGTTGTGGTCCACGCTTACCAGCACTTACCTTAGCCGAAGCTTGTAGATCGAGGATGCCCCTGAGTAGGCCCTGGTCCTCGGTACCCACGATGTCCCGAGCTATCCTCATACCAGCATCACCGTCACCAATACCGACCTCCGTCCGCGTCACTGATCCGTCCGGTCGGCGCTTAACCCGCCACTGCTTTTCACGGAACCGTTGGATGCCTTCCTCGACACCTGAAATCTCCAATTTCTTCTGAGCTTCAACTTGATGAATGTTCACAGTGTTCCGTTGGTGTGCCATTGATAACCCCTTGTTCCTATCGGCTCCAACGCATAACCCCGGCTTATCGGGGGCGGCGCATACGTCGTCTACGCTTCCAGATGTCATCGTGTGTCGCTTTCCTCGCTCGTTTCGCTAAAAACCTTAATACCTCACCCTTGCGTAGCGCCTGTTGCCCTCGTTCGTCGTGGCTCGGGTGATACACATTGATACACATTGATATATCATCAATCGGCTTTGATATATCATAGCTAATCAACGAGTCGTAGTCTCTCGATCTCGGTCATTGCTTTGGGACGCACGCGTTCGCATTCATGTGCATGGAAGATTTCACCATCAGGAAACTGGACGCCATACGCGTAGTGGCCGAAGTGGTCGTCCATCCAAGTAGCTTGCTCGATCTTCCCGGTCTTGGGGTGAAAGGTTGGTGCGGTGAAGTTACTCATTGGTTTTCCTCCAGGGCCACCGGAAGGTGTTCAATCATGGGACGCCTTTCTGATTTCCAGGATTTCGTCATCACGGACAGCGAAGCAGCGACGCCAGCCGTGGTAAGAGACAAGCGGACGGCCGCGTCGTCGAGGGTCGCCGTCCACAGAGCTGATGGACCACACCTTCCGCCAAACGGCGCGGTAGTTTGTCCGTGTGGCAGCTTTGAACTTGATGGTATCTCCAGGCTGAATGGCGCTTATTTGTTTTGCTGTTGGCATGGGTCAGGTTTTCCTCTCAATGATGGTGACGTTGGTGACGTGCTTGTTTCCCGTAAGTCTCTAAGAGGTGTTTAATAGATCAGCCGCACGTTGGGACACCTCAGCTACATCCACATGGATGTACTTAGAGGTCATCGAGGTCCCTGTGTGACCGAGGAGAGGCATAATCTGAGCGATGGATAACCCCCGCATAGCGAGCTTGGTCGCAAACGTATCACGCAGGGTATGTACCGTAGCGGTACCGCGTGTCTTAACGATGGACCTATCATCGTTAAGCCCTGCTCGGTTCATCGCGGCACGTATGGACTCGGTGGAGTGAGCCCTATGGTTCTTAGGGTCCACCTTGCACTTATACCACCGTGGGAACACATACATATTAGCCCCTCGGTTGTCCCAACGCCGACGTATGACCGAGTACAGTCGATCGGTCATAATCAAGTTAGCCTCATTACCGACCTTCTGCCGGTACAAGTTGATCGTGCGGCAGTTCATGGACACAGATGACCATGATGTAGATACCGCCTCGCCGTGGCGACAACCAGTGTCCAACAGGTATACCACAAGATCATAGGCGTCTTGCATCATCTGCCGCCGAGGTGTCCCCATGTCCGAGGAGGCTCCTTCGACCGGACGATGTGGATCGAGTTCGTGGAGTAGCCGCTCCTCCTCTTCCAGCGTCAGCGACCTTGTCTTCGGTTTGTAACGGAATGTCGGAAAGGACACGACCGGTTGTACATCATACCCCCAATGGTCCTTAGCCAACTTCCACACACGCTTAAGCTGTTGTACCTCGATACAGATCGTAGACTCAGCCAATCCCTCAGCAAACCGAGCCTCGACCAACGTACTGATTAAAGCAGACGTGAGATCAAGTAGTGGCGTACTGAGTGGTAAACGGAAACCCGGGCCGTCACCAAACAGCTTATCACGCCGCCACTGGGCTTGGCGTTTGGTGGACGGTAGTCTCAGAGTACCAAGGTATCGATCCATAGCGTCTACCAGACGTACACGCTCCTTATCACCGAACTGATGAGAATTGAGGCGTCGCTCATACTCGGTAGCTTCTACTCTACGAGCATCAGTCTTATTCGTACGTTTGGTAGACCCACGGTATCGCTTACCACCAACGGTAAAATCGTACCACCAATAGTTAGAGCGTTGTTTCCTGATAAGTGACATATCTGATGTTACCCTTTGGTTTCTCCTGGTACCCTTGGTACCCTTTGGTTTCTCCTGGTACCCTTTAGTTTCGGAAATCCTCCAGTTTCGGAAATCCAGATAAGAGCCTTCTTAAGGTGTCACTCTAGGTGTCACTCTAGGTGTCACTCTAAGTGGACCTTAGTGGACCTAGGTCTCTTTAGGTTTATAGTATATATTGTCATTCATAGAGTGATACTCTAAGTGATACTCTAAGGGGACCCTCCTCTATAAGGGTCCTCTATTAAAGGCCCTTAATCACAAGTGCTATGAATAGCAAGATATAACAAGCACATAGCCACACTTGGAGACGATCTAAAGGGTCCCAATGTTTCATACGACTATCCCTCCAGTTCAGCTTGTTGTTCAACCCATAAGTTGTAACCATTGGCCTCTAGCTCATACTCAGGTATATCACCATATTGATCGTTCAACCATTCCTGATAATCATCCCAGAACTCAGGGTTCCTAGGGTCCCAGGTGAAACCACAGCGCCTGATGTGTCTGATATAGTCTACGAGTTGTGGGTTCATAGGGTCACCTCCTTGAATTGACTGATACGCATACGCACTCGGTGCTGCCCAGGTCGCCACACATAGACCCACTTGCGACCAACCCTGGCCCACACATGACGAACCCCGGAACCAAGGTCCGGAGATTCACCGTTGAGCCATAGGGTGAACCGCTCATAACCTTTGTTCGATGGTGGTTGTGGTAGTCGTGCGTATAACACCCTATCATCGGTCTTAGATCGACGCTTATGACGGATGGTTGTGCTTGTCTGTGGTCGTTTGGTTGCATCCAAGAACGCTGGTATGGACAATAGATCGAGGTCCGTCATTGGAGAACCTCAGGCGTGGTCATGTTGAACTTGTGGGCAAGTTTTAGAAGCTTGTCACGCCATTCTCGAGGCTCGCTTTGGTCGTGTAGGTACTGGAGGGCACCCAACAAACGGTATAGCTCGGAACCCTTGGCGTCGGTATCCTTGGAGCCAAAGATATGCTCAATAACAACCAATCCGTAATCGTATCCAAACATATCGTCGATATCCTTACCCTCAAGCTCTATATTGTAGATTTCATCAGGGATAAGACACCCGACAGCACACTTGGCACCATCAGGCGCGTGGTAGACGCACTCGCTGATGATCCTTGTAGCCTTCCGATATTGGGTCATCAGATGAGTGGCGGCGATGTCAAAGGCCTCTTGCGTGGTATACATGTGGTTAGTCCTCTTGTTGTTGCTTATGCTTAGGCTTACGAGTGTATCGGCTTCGGTCCCTAATTACACGACAACGACAGACTGGGTGCGACAAGGCCTTAGCCACTGGGTTACCTTTAGATTTCAATGGTTTAGGCTTCATGCTTGCTGCCCCTTGTCAGAAAAGTGTCGGTTTATTCGTCCAGGTAGTCAGGGACCATTTCATCATACTGAAAAAACGGGTCGACCAAGGCCTCTAGGTGATCGAGTAGGGTTGACCTATCATCAGTCATCACACTGCCATTCATAGCATGATATCCCTTCCCTCGGCTCGTCGATAGTTCACCGGGTCTGTACTAGCTTCCACGCTATACTCCACCGGCATAGACCACGCCCTCCAGCGAGCACGACCTGACGCCTCAGCTTCAGCCTCGGTGGCGAAGCGTTGTGCGTTTCCGACAGTCTCGCCTGAAGGAAATGTGAACATTGGACGATATGACGTCACGGTGTTACGCTCAACGGCGTTCATGCGACCGGTCATTGCTTATCTCCTGTATGTGTGTCGTTCTACAGCCTCGGCCCCGCAACCGTCTCCAGCTCGGGGCGTTGGCGATGGCGGCGCGATTGGGGCGGCTGGCTATGCCCAGCGTTTGATGAACCGCACAAGCTGGCGCTCATCGCGGCGAAGAACCTTCAGCTCGTCGCGATCATAATCAGAACACCAATCGATCTGGTCAAGCACCAAGTCCAGGCGATGACGCGCCTCGCCAATCAAGTGCGCGTCGTCGTACTTGGCGCTGACCTCGGCAGGGGTCCCGGCTTCCAGCATTCCGTCTGCAACGTCGATATCCTCGAACTGATGGACAAGCTCGCTGACTTTGAACGCGGCTTTGACGATGGGGCGGAGGTTGGTCATGGGTGGTCTCCTGGTTGGTTGTTGTTGCTGACAGGGGTTATCGCACGTCAGCAACAACGTGTCAACAAGAAAATTTACTGCTCGTCTCCTCGGTTGGTGTTGTCCTACCGCCTCGGCCCCGCAACCGTTTCCGGCTCGAGGCGTTGGCTATATATCGCGGATGAGGTCTAGCCGAAAACAGTGAAACCCCGACTGGCGAAGTAGTGAAAATTCCCCTGGGTGTCAAGCATCATCGGCGCGAACCGCTTGCTTATAGGGTCTGCAACGATAGTGTAGCGTAACCGCCGACGCGTCTCGGGGTCAAACCCCTGGGTAACATCAGTGATACCCTTGCGGGCGTTCGCCGCTGTGGCGTATGTCTTCTTAGGCTGGAAGGTAAATTCCATCATTTGTCTATCTCCACTTCTGGCGGGCATCATTGCCCTTTCGATGATGCATATAGGACCATCGGTCCTAATTGTCAATAGGAAAACCACATGACTTATTTGACCTTAGCGATCCGCCCGTCACGCATTGTCACTTCTGCGAAAAACTCGCGTCCACGGCCGGTAATATACGGGCGGTGCGCCACAGTCAGTATACCGTCAGGTCTATATTCTGGACCGAACATGCTGGTTTCAGTGTACCGCAGCGGTTCCCCTATGGCGGCTTTAAGTTGTTTTTTGGTGTCGTAGTTTACGATCATCATTTTGGTCATTCCTTTATTCATGGTCACTAATCAGATAGGGTATACGGAAACGATTATTTCACCCTTACCGGGCGCGAACCGCTCAAGGGCATCATCCAAATTCCAGCCCCGTTCCGTATCTTCGTATACCTTGGTATCGTCATTGTATCGCCATTTGATTACATACGTGGTCATGATCAATCCCCTTTCAATTCAATTCGTCGATGATGGATACACTAGCGCCTTCATTGAGAGTGTATCCCTCAAACACGTCATCGAACGTGACCCGGACTTGCCCATGGTCGTTGCAACTAGTTATATCAGCAATCCGCCCGCGATATGTGTGATCCGTCAGGATCATTCCAGGCCATAGTTGATTGACTTTGATTTCGCGTGTTTTCATGATCAACCTTTACGGATGGTTTTGGGTGAAACTATGGGTGCCACTTTATCACTAGTCTGGTGATCCGCCGGGAAGTTACACATTGCATGGCGACTGATCCGGACCACACTGTCGTCAGGGAAACCTAAGGTTCGCGTGGCAGTCTTAATCAAATGATCAACAGTCGCGGCATGTAAACGCTTCCGTCGTCGCATTTCCTTGAATTTGTTAGTCATTTCCATATCCCTTCCGGTATCGTGTGGCGAATAGAGTGTGGCACCTTACTGATGACATATAAAGCATCGAGCGCGCGCCAGTCATCATCGGTGTTTGACCATGTGTGTATTTCCAAAGCACGACGTTGGAAGGCACGTTCCCACGCTGGTCTCCGACGCATGGCTGTTATGGTTTCCTTACGGGTCATTCTGAATTCCTTTCGGTATATTCGTGGTCACTGATCATGCAGCGCGTCGGACAAAGCCGCTTTTGTCATTCTTCGCGTCACCCTTAGCTTTAAGACCCACGATGACACCTGCTTTGTCTTTAAAGCGCAGGTCAGTTTCGTCGCCATCAATTACGGTATACCCTATGTGCATTCCGGGCACCTTGTCGAATACCATCGCAACATTACCGCCATTCAACAACACGTCAGCACAAGCGTCCCCATTATCTTCGGTTGCGCTAAAAGTTACGTGGTAATTTTTAGGCATATTACCCTTGGCGAAGGCCAAGGCGCGTTTAGTAACCTTTGTATAGTCATAGAATTGCACGTCAGGGAACATATCCATTATGTTAAAACTATTAAGACCCCACGTGACCCGCTCAAATGCGATATCACTCGAACCATTGAGACGTACGACAGGTGTTAGACCCTCACGCTTGGCTTTACGCACAAGCGCTTTAATTTCCTTGACCAACAAGTTCATGAAGGTCGCTCTATCATCGAAATACAGCTTAGTTTTTTCTAAACGACTATCACGGATGGTGTTAGTGTCATCGCCACGTTTTATGATATTGGCGCGACCCGCGTACCATCCTAGGCAAGCGGTCTTACATCCGGCGCTGGCTTGTGGACATACGTTATGCCCCGAAAGGTCTGCGGGTGCCATATACATGACCCCGGTCAGGAAACCGGCCTTTACGCCTTTGATGGTTTTCGCGTCGGCATTGATTGACAAAAGTTTCATTGGATTAATTCCCTTTCCATTCCTTTGTTACGGGACTGTCCCCGTCAGACCAAGGCGTAGTGCCTTGCTGGTATTGATAGTTATAAAGGGATCACTGATAAATGAATAGCTCTAATTTGGAACAAGTCTTGTGCCGCCAAGGAACAAAAAAAACAGGGCAGGGGCTCAGATGTAAAACCATTCCAGACACCAGCACCCTGACCCGGTCACCCTGGTGACCCCTGGTCCTACGTCTTAGCGTCCCTGGTCACCCTGCCCTGCACCAGCGATGTCTATCTAATATCATGCGGCAGCATCGGTATCCCTTGGTCACCCTGGCACCTAGCGTCCCCGTCGGTTTAGTGTGCCGCCGACGAGCCCGAAAGCCACCGAGTGACCCGTCGTCAACTAATCTGAGCCAAGCCGACTTTTTCTGAACGGCCTTGTTCGAGAGGGGGGGCATGGGGGATTTCAGCGTTCGAGTTGGGGAGGGAACCTATAGCCTCATGAAATTTATTCTAAAATCACCATCTAAGGTCCCATGGTCACCCTAAGCCCCCAACGTACCCCAGGTCCCTCCAGGTTGCCCCAGGATCAACAACTCGACCCTCCCGGCTACCCTGGGTACCCCTGGGGCGACTTAGGGCCTCCTGGGGCATCCTAGGGCCTCCTAGGGCATCTTAAGGTCTCCTAGGGCATCTTAAGGTCTCCTAGGTACCCCTGGGGCGACTTAGGGCCTCCTAGGGTCTCCTGAGAGTCCTAAGGGAGCGCGGGGTCCACACCCGGCCTGATGGGACTGGGGGACACCCGCACTCTACCTTAGGGTCTTAGGTCAGCTTTCTGCTGACTCTAAGTCGGTCAGTGGACGGTCATAAAGACCTCGGCTCGGAAGCCATCCGCCTTACGTTTACCGCGACGGGTCCTCGGACCTAGCTTGAAGCCTTCCTCATAGTTCTCGAGGAAGTCGTCTACCTCATCTTGCATTCGTTGGTCGTGGATAGCCTGAGCGGCGTCGTCCACGTCTTGACCCATAGCGAGTGTGAAATGAGCGACGGCCCCTGCAAGGGCGTCGAGACGGTCTTCATGCTTTAGGCACTTACGATCTCTAGTGATATGCGTAAGTTGATATAACAGGCTGTAAGCCAGCTCATCGTCACGTCGTCGGGCTTCGTGGCGGGCAACAGACTCATCTAGAACCAGACGGTGCTGGGTCATTACGGTCTCAAGGGTATCAATGATACGCGCCTCTTTCTGCCCCTTAGCCCATGCGGACTCCTTGACGGTACAACCTCCAGGCCAGACCTTAGCCAGTACAGGGCCGAATGCAGCAACCCACATACCTTGACCATAGTTAGGTTCGACCTCAACGACGTTCACGTTGAAACGCTTAGCGTCCACAGCGATCTGCGTCATTGCCTCGGCTGGGTCCCCCGCATGACCCCCAGAATGGAGACAGTACAGGATACCATTGAGGTTCTTTACGACGGCCCATGCCGTCTCATCCTTACCCCGACCAGCAGGGTCTACAAACAACACTGAGCCCTCATAGTGTTCCCAGGTGTCATCCACCATCAATGGACGAAGCATAAAGTCCCCTGAGAACCCTACGTTGGGGATATCCTTGACGACGTTCTTGGCGTCAGAGTGTCTCCCCCATTGAAGGGTAAGGGGTGCTTTCGTCGGATTGATTGAGAAGATCATGAGGTCATGTTGCTTAAGTGGATACTTCTCAGCATCGGATAGCGCAGTATCCAACATATACTGAAGGGAATACCAAGCCCTACCACCAGCCTCCAGCTTACTAAGCTCATCCAAGGAGAAGCGAGCCGGGTCAGTAATCTGACCGTAATCCATATCACCTTGGTCATGGAGTTCCCTGAGGTAGAACGCGAGAATGTTTACACGTTCGTCAGTGTCCTCGACCTTAAGTTCGTAGTTCTCGACCTTATCATGGGTTGGGTAACGAATAGGGATAGCGAAACATCGAAAGCCCTGCTCCGTAACCTGACGGTTATAGACGGACTCCTCGGTCTGTGGTGTCCCTAAGTAGAAGATATCCCCACGACCATGCTCAGTCTTAACAATGGCCTCAAACTCCCGACAGATGTCGATGAGTTGTTGTCGTGCTTCCTCGGACTTAGAGTTCTGAGGTATCTCGATATCATCCGCAATAATGGTTGTAGCACGGTCACCCGTAACCTGGCCCAGGATAGCCGCAGCACGAACTGAGGGGCTCTGGGACAAGCTCGATAGAGCGACGTCAAACCGATCCGCTTGGTCACGCCTATGCGCCCCATCCTCCCTATGACCCTCTAGGAGCCATTGGTAGATCGGCATAGAACTCAGGAGTGCCCGTAGCTGAGACACGAAGGCTTTGGACTTATTAGCCGTAGCCGACGTCACAAGTATCTTCTCGTCCCTTGGGTTCCTGGCAAGCAACCAAGCACCAAAAGCTGCAGTGATGTAGGACTTACCGACACCACGGAAACAGCGAATGATATCCTTCCGGTGCTCATCACGAAGAGCCTCACGCTCAGGGACACTTAGGTACGCCCATTCGTGGCTGTCTGCCCCATACTGAAGACGTGCAGCGATCTCAAGCTGAGCCTTGGTAGGCGTTGGTAGACCTAGGTGTTCCCAGGTGACTACCAGCGCGTTCCTAAAGTCCTCGAAGATCGACCATACGTCCTCAGGGAACCGTTGCTCCCAATGAGGACGGCCATCTACGAGAGACGGTTTAAGCATGACCTAAAGGCTTATACTCTGCCGAGGCCGCATACTTCTTTAGCATCGGACTAACTTGTTCAGCCGTCGTAATCTCGGATGCGTTGTGGAACAACTTGAGGAAGCCGACTGCGGCATTAAGCATAGGAGCCGCTACGTCCTCCACTTCGACCTGAGTGATCAGGGCCTTAAGGACCGCTTGTTTCAGGTCATGCGTCGTCTTTTCGTCTGACATTAAAACTCCAGTGTTACTGCGAGGGCTGCTACAGCAATAGCTACAGCCAAGGCTTCGAGACCCTCAACGTACCTGTTGGAATGACCCGGCCAGTCCTGACGCTCCACCCATGGACGAAGCCAGGGCTGGCAGACATTCGCTGCATAGATCAGGATGAACCCGAAGGTGCCTAAGGTCATTGGGTATACGTCGTAGACCGTAAGTCCACATAGGAATACACCAGCGACTAAGGACGGCCAGGGACGGATTAACATAGGCTTAAACATATCCCACTTATTGTACCCAGCAGTCAGGCACCGCCCGTATAGACCGCCCACAACAAGAGCAACCACACAGTTGTAAGTCGTACCAAAGACGCTGAGGACGCATAAGGTGTAACCAAGGATTGTGGAGCCCTTGATCCTAAAGGGCCAGCCTCCATCAGAGACACGCCACGCTGGGAGGAGAACGCTGAGGAAGCTAGTTAGAAATGTCATTGATGATCCTTCCAGACCTTTACGCCCTTCTCGACCGAGCGGCCTACGATATAGCCACCTATACCGATCTTAAGGAGATCGAAGACGGCCAAGAGGACTGACTCTGGCATGTTCTCGGGTTGAATACCGAACCAGTAGAGAAATAGGAGACCAAGGAACGAAAGCATAGTGATTGGTCGCCAATTACGTTGGAGCCAACTCTCACCTTGAGCCTCTGCGACGATGATCTGCGCCGCCGCTTCAATCTCTTTCATCTGACCTGTGAGGACCATTTCCTGCAGCTTCGCCTTAATAGCGGCGGCTTGGTCCTTGTCCTCTACAGATTGATCAATGACACTGAATATTCCTTTGAGAAGAGGAGCAGCGACGGCTGTAAGAATTCCTCCAATCATATTAAGCTCCAGAGTTAATATTGACAAGGATGACGAAGTAATTATAAGGAGCGTCTTTATGAGTCGCTAGACGCCAGACTGATAAAAGATTGCCTGAGTCTTTAGCCACATAAGTATAGATATGCTCTTCAAGAGTAACCTCAAGAATCACTTGGAATTGTATACAGTCCCCTTTACTGAGTAAGGTGTGGTAGAAGTTTGAGGCTTCCTTGAAGCCCTTAGTCTCATTCTTTACCGCTAACTCTAGAATAGCACTCTCAGATACACAGACCCAACTGGTCCTACCTGTTTCCCCAGGTTCGTATGCGCTAGCTGGATTCAAGCCATACGTAAGCATTACCACCACGGCCAATACCGCAGCGATGAAGTTCTTCATATGATATAAGTTCCTTTGAGTCTTTGGGGGGCTGAGGGACCTAGTAAGTATTTCCCCCTAGGTACCCTGCGATAGCACCAGCAGCTAGGATAAGACCTACAACTAGGCGTTCTACCATGGTGCGATTATTGACCTTATCCTCTAGACGACCAACACGTCCGTTCTGTTTTTCGACGTTCTCTTTGATCGTTAAGACATGAGTTTCTATCCGTGCTAACCTATCGATTACTTGTGGATGGACTTCACGTCGTTCATTGGAATTATCGGACACTATTTATTACCAATTTACTTCTTGATGCCGTAGACGGCGATGGTGCCAGACGCCATGTTGCCACTGAATTTGAATTGAAGACCATTATAAACAGCACCAACAGTGTATGCTCCCCCGTAATAAAACCCACGGGAAATAGAACTTGTGGCTTCTACATATGCGCCTGTCATATGAAACTGAAAATACGGCGTAGCACCAGCCATGCGACATTGAGCAATAAAGGATACTCCACCTTCAGAAGCATCATTGCTCACACCTCCTGCTGTAAAACTAAATGAAGCGGCTCCGTTATTGTTGACAGCGGTTGTCGTACCCGCTTGATTGGTTTCAGTGCCGCCAGCATGATAGTTACCCGCTGTTTCATAGGTAGCCCCGAGGTCATCGGACACCAGCATCTCTAGACCTTGCGCGTCCGTCGATGGAACGATGTTTGTAGCAATTACTTCAATTACGTCAAACGTGCCATCACCCATCGCCGCGTCTGCAAAATCCAATGACGCGGATGTGCTGGCGGTTTGTGTGTCTATCAGAACACGATTTCCCGGCAATGCCGCCGCCAGCCGCTCCGCGTAAGTATTAACGCCAGACTGGTCGATGGTTTCACCTAAAACACCGCCGATCAGGTTCTTTGAGATTGTAGTTGCCATGATCTTTTCCTATTTCACGATACCATAAAGATTGATGGCCCCTGACGTGAGGTTGCCCGATGTGGAAATCAATCGGAAACCATTGACCGCCGCAACTGATTTCCAATCGCCGCCCATGGACCATGCAACACTGTTTCCGCCATTGTCAGAAAACGATGAAAGCGCCGTTACCTTGGTATATCGGTCGGTTGCGGCAGGATTGAAAATTCGGACCAGACTGCAAACGCCCCCTTCACTAGCGTTTGACGTGCCAGCGGCAGCGATGCGAAGTTCATCGTCATTATTTGCGGCCGTATCATCGTCGCTCCCGGCGCTATCCGCCGCCTTCGCCGCCCAATAATAGGCCGACGTTTCAAACGTCGAGCCCCCATCATCGGAGAACAGCAATTTCAATGGTTGTGCAGTAGTGTCCAAAAGAATGTTGACCAACTCAAGCTCATACACATCGTAGGTGCCATCAATACCCGTGGTGAAATCCAATGACGAAGATGTGCTTGCAGTCTGCGTGTCCAAAAGAACTCGGCTTCCCGCTGGACGTGGCGTATAGAACCCCGTTGCATCATGCGCTCGATACTCCCGGCTCTCTTTCGGCCACAATGGGACAGGATCACGGGCGTCCGTAGTGCCTTCGTTGATTGCGTCACCACTCGCGGGCCATACCCACGCAGCTTCCGCCCCGCTGTTTGTAATCCAGACACTTCGACCAGCCGCAGCACTCGGCAACACAACACTGTCACCTTGATTAGCGCACGTAGAGATCAGCACGTTATCTGTCGTCAGTGCTTGCCCACCTGCTTGTGTTTGTGTGGTGCTAGCCGTGACTGTTCCAACATCCATGATGAAGTTATCGGTGACGGTCAGATCGCCTGGGACAGTAAGATCGCCACTCAACTTCGCAGATGTAACCGTGCCATCGGCGGGAGTACCCACGGACAGAGTAGTACCAGTTACAGCTTCAACCTCTCCTACTCCTGCGGGAATAGCAGCATCAAAGGTTACGGTGACGTTGGATACGGTGTAAGTGGAATGGTGTTGGAATACCCCATCAAAGAAGATTTGTACGTTGTTCTCTGATCCTGGGGCAGTAGACAATGTTACGGTAGTAGACGAACCCGCCGTAAAATCTACGCCGTCCGTCAAAGTATCAACCGTCATATCCCCCGCGCCACCCCCGAAAGATACACTAGCCCAGTCATCAGGAGATAAATCTATATCTCCAGTATATGTTGCAGCAGAACCAGACACCCCGAGCGTGTCGCTAGCCCCGAGATTAATGGTATCGGTCCCGTTAGGAGTTACCGTTACTGCGTTACCGTCTCCTGTAGACTTTTTAATGGTGATCCGCCACCCATTCCCCGCAGTAGCAATACTAGGTAGGTTAACGGTGACAGCACCCCCCGAGGTGTCTACACTGATTAACTCCCCATCCTGTGTAGTAGCGAGTGTATAGGGGCTGTCAGAATTGGTAATATAGGTTACGTCGTTAAACAGTATCTTGTCGGCAGAAGCCGCCGCTGCCGCCGCACTCGCCGCCGCGTTGGTCTCAGACGTACTGGCGTTTGACGCCGAGGTACTGGCGGCGCCCGCAGACGCCGCCGCGTTTGTCTCGGCTGTCTCAGCCGCCGCCTGTGCCGCCTCCGCCGCGCTCTGCGCTGTCTCAGCCGCCGTCTGGGCCGCATTCACGCCATACGCCATAGCCCGAACTTGATAATTATTCGTCCCGACAGTCGTATTCGCCGAAAAAGTGAGGCTTGTCCCCGAGACAGTGTAATCTGTCACCGGGTCCATGATGTTTCCGTTGTGGTCAAAGACGAAAAGGATGTTTTCGTCCGTCCCCATGTTCTCGGAGAGGGTAAACGGCCCCGTCGTCCCGTCCCCGGAGAGGCGATCAGCCAAAACAGTCGCGTCTACACTCTCAGGAGACGCAAAAATCTGCCAATATGAGTTTGTCGTGAAGTCCGTCGCGAACGCCCCGGACGTATGCGCCACGATGCACACATAACTCGCGCCGTCCACTTGCACCACGTCTGACAATGCATAGTCTGTCGCCGTGACCCAAGCCCCCAAGAAATTCAGATTGGTGTTCAAAAGCGCCAAAACGTCCGACCCAATCTGATCGACGTCGATGGACCCCCCTTTCAAGTACCCATCGTCGCCAATCTGTGTCCGAACGAAATCAACAATGTCAGCGATCCGCCCCCGGTGGTGGGCAAACTCCGCGTCGAGTTTGTCTCCGGGCTGTTGATCCGTCGGATTACTCGTTGAGTAATCTTCAAAATCATATTGCTGTGTGGGTGCTGTAGGGGCCGCCATCCAAATGCCTCCCGCCGGGTTAGGGTCGGTCATGTCTCCCGGGCGCGACTACGGGTTGGGTCTGGACGCGGATGAATTTGAGGTGATTTTAGTGCTTTTTGTGTCTTGGCGCAATAGTTTGTGTCGCGAGACACAGTCTTCGTGTCTCGGGGGGTGATTTTTTAAGTGAGGGGTGGTGGATGCGCTGTAAAAACTCTTTGGGGTTTTTCCAGCTACAGCTTTTTACAGTTTGTTGAAAAGTTTGAAATCCAGAAATTTTCTCGGACAGCTTTTCACAGTTTGTTGAAAAGTTTGAAATCCAGAAATTTTCTCGGACAGCTTACGCGCGACGCCGCGCTCCCCCCGGGCTCCCCCCGGGGGGTCGGGTCGGCGGCGGGCCGTGTCTCGGCCCCGTGTCTCGGCGTCTCGGTCTCGGCGTCTCGGTCTCGGCCCCGTCTCGCCGCGCCGGGCTCGACGCCGCGCGTCGTCGCCGGGCTCGACGTCGTCGGTCGGCGGGTCGGGCCCGGGTCTCGCCCCGGGATAGGGCGGGCTCTCGCCCGGGTCTCGGCGGGTCTCGGGCCGGGTCGCGGCACTAATCGCGGCGCGTCTCGGTCTCGGCGTCTCAATCTCGACCGGCGAGGGCGTCTAATTCGGCGTCGATCTCGGCGAGACTCATATCGCCCGCCGCCCGGGTGCCGGGTCGGGTCGGCGCGTCTTGGTGCTTGCCCAATAGGCCCGCGATCTCGGCGAGCGTTCGCGCCGCTTGGACCCGCGCGGCGGCGGCGGCGGTCTTATCGTTTATGACGTCGCGCAAAGCGGCGAGGATAATATCACTATCTGTTTGCATTATAACGCCCCGTTAGGTCGGCCCACGCCCGACCGTCGCCCGCTTGGGCGGCGACATAGGCGAGAACGACGGCGGCCCTCTCGGCGAGAGACCGGGCCGCCCGATATACCGGCAAGCGTAAGACGTCGGGCGGCGCGTCTTGGATTGCGTCGAGCGCCGCTTGTCGGCGGGCGTGTCGGGCTCGACGCTCGGGCGTCGGTTTATGGTCGGGATTGTTTCGCAAGGCCGCGCGGTCGGCCCCGGTCAAATGATACCGGCAATGTTCGAGGCCCCACGCCGCCCGGTTCCGACATGGTCGGTCGTTTTGTCGCGACCAACCGGCGCACGTCTTGGCGGTCGCGAACGGCGACCCAAAACCGGCGGCGGCCCGCTTGGTTTTGAACGTCTCGGATTGCGTCGGGTTTTTGTTTGCCATGCCCGGGATGATACCCGACGCCGCGCTTGCGTTCTATATCACACATTGTTATATATTGACGTGTCGGGCGACGCCGCCCGACGGCAAACACTCGAACCGACTAAACACAAGGAACCAACAAACCATGACAAACACATACACAAGCGAAGGCCGCACGGCTTTAAAAGCGGCGATCACAAACAGCCCGGCATGGGGCGACTATAAAGATGCGCACGGCGTCACGTCGGGCGGCCTTACGGTCGCCGGTCTCGAAAAGGCCGCCGCCGCCCTCGGTATCGACGCCCGGCAATATGCGAAAGACGTTTTCGCCCCGGCAACGCCGCCGGTCGCCGCGCCGGTCGCCGCCCCGGTCGAGGTCGAGGCCGCCCCGGTCGTCGAGGTCGAGGCCGCCCCGGTCGAGACCCAAGACGGCGAGACCGCCGACGCAATCGCCCGCGATATTTTGAGCGGTTCAATCGCCGACATGGCCGCCCGGGTCGAGACCTTGGCCGCCCGGGCCCTCGACGCCGAGACCGCCGCCGCCGAGACGTCGGCACGTCTCGCCGCCGCAATGGCGGCCCCGGGCTCGAACGTCGTCGCAATGCCGACGCCCGCCGCGCCGGTCGCAAAGGCCCCGACGGTCGCCCCGGCCCGGGTCGTCGAGACCAAAACCCGGAAAGACGTTTTCGGCCTTACGCTCGACGGGTCTGATTTCCCGGTTTCAATATGGAACGCCGCCGACGCCCCGGCCCGCGATAAAAAGATGGCATGGGATAAAACAGTCTTATCCTATGCCCTCGCCGTTTGGCGGCGCGGGAAAAATATCTGGTTGCACGGCCCGCGCGGCGTCGGCAAGACGACGTTTTGCGAACAGGTCGCCGCTTGGACCGGTCGCCCGCACGTTCGCATTGGTTTTCACGCCGATATGGAACCAGTGCATCTTTTCGGTATGGTCGTCCCCGAACCGACCGGCGGCGTCGTTTGGCAAGACGGCGTTCTGGTCGCCGCCATGCGCCGCCCGGGCACGATAATTTTGCTCGACGAACCGACCCTTGCGCCGGTCGGCATGTTACACGCCCTTCAAACGGTTCTGGACACTCGGCGCGTTACGCTCGAAACCGGCGAGGTCGTCGAGGCCGCCGAGGGCGTCGTCTTTGCAATCGCCGACAATACCGCCGGGCATGGCGACGATACCGGCGAGTATCACGGGACCGGCCCTATGAACGCCGCTTTCCTCGACCGCGCCGCCGTCTCAATTCCGGTCGGTTATTTGCCCAAGGCCAAAGAGGTCGCGCTTGTCGAGGCCCGCACGGGTTTAAACCGGGCGACCGCCGACAAGCTGGTCACGTTCGCGGGCCTGACCCGGCAAAAAGGCAACGATTGCGCCGGGCTCTCGCCCCGTCGCGTTTTTGCTTGGGCCGAACTTGTCGCCGACGGTTTCCCAAGCGCCGAAGCTTTCAATATGGCGGTCGTCAATTTGGCCGACCCGGCGCACGTCGAGATATACCGGCAACTTGAGATCGGCGACGGCGTCGGCGGGCTCGATCACGCCGTTATTGACGCCCTCGCCCGGGGCGAGGCTTTACCGTCGCCCGACGGCGCGGCCCCGCAATCGACCGACGACGTCGAGACCCGCTTGGGCTTTGACGCCCTCGATCTCGACAACGTGAACGCATAAGGGGGGCGAGACCATGAAGGTTAAAAACACCGATTTCCTCGCCGCCGTCGGCCCGACCGCCCAAAAATTTTTGGCGCGGGCGGGCGTCAAGGCAAAGGTCAAAGTGCTTTGCTCGGGCTCGACCGCTTGGACCCGTTTTTACGGGTCCGGGCGCGACGGCTCGACCATGCGCGTCGATTTAAACATGCCCGCTTTGCCGGTCGCCGGGTCTATGACCCGCGACCAAGCCGACATGTTCACGGCGTATATTCTGCACGAAATTTCGCACAACCTTTGGACCGACACCGAGGCATGGGACGAGGCCGTGCGTGCGGTCGAGTATCGCAAACAAACGGCTTTCCATCGTATTATAAACGCCCTCGAAGACGTGCGAATTGAACGTGTTTCAATTCGCGAAAAGGTCGCCGGTCGGTTCCGCGATTGTCTCGAACGTTTGATCGACCAGTTACACGCCGACGCCGTGCGCGGCGGGTTTAACCCGAACGGCCCGGGCGGGGCCCTTTGGACCCTTTGCGTTTTGGGTCGGGTCGATTTGTGCGGTTATAACGTGCCCGCCGCCGCCGGGCTCGCCGGGGCTCTCGGCCCGGCGCAATCGGCAATCGTCCGCGATACGCTCGACCGGCTCGACCGGGCGGGCTCGACCGCCGACGTCGTCGCAATCGCTCGCGATTTGCTCGACCTTTTCGACGCCGACCAGCAAGGCCCCGAACCGCAACCCGGGCCCGGCGAAAAGGGCGACGACCAGGGCGACGACCAGGGCGACCAGGGCGACCAGGGCGACCAGGGCGACGACCAGGGCGACCAGGGCGACCAGGGCGACCAGGGCGACCAGGGCGACCAGGGCGACGACCAGGGCGACGACCAGGGCGACGACCAGGGCGACCAGGGCGACGACCAGGGCGACCAGGGCGACGACCAGGGCGACGACCAGGGCGACGACCAGGGCGACGACCAGGGCGACCAGGGCGACCAGGGCGACAAGCCCGGCGACGGCGCGGGCAAGGGCGGCGACGATTGGACCGGCGGCGGGCTCGACAATTTGCAAGACGCCGAACCGACCGCCGACGGCGTCGCCGCCGACCTTGGCATTGACGCCGACGGCGTTGACGTCTGGAACGGCATTTTGACCCGGTCGCCGGTCTCTCGCGAGATACAGAAAACTTTTCGAGGTTCCGACATGGCCGCCGGGGCCGACCGGGCCAAGGCCGACATTGCCGTGCCGTCGAAACTGAAAACCCAAGTCCGGGCGATTGTCCGGGCCCCGGGCCGAACCGACAGGCGGCGCTGGCAAGACGCCGGGCGTCTCGACGTTCGCGCAATCCCGGCAATGCGGGCGGGCCGAAAAAACGTCTTTCGGACCCGGCGCAAACAAGACGCCGTCAATAGCGTCGTTTCGCTCATACTCGACCTTTCGCCGAGCATGGGGGGCCGTCGTATCCACGCCGCTTGCGGTCTCGCCGTTCACTTGGGCGAGGCTTTAAAGGCCGCCGGGGTGCCGTTCGAGATCATGGGTTTTCGCGGCGGCGAAACCGTTTACGCCGTCAAAACCTTGGCCGAGGCTTGGAACCGGGCGGCGGTCGAGAATATCGGCAAGGCCGAATATTCTCTCGGCGGCGGAACGAATATCACGTCGTCGGTCGTCGCCGGGGCCTTGCGCTTGCGCGACGTCGCGAACGTGAACCGGCGGATCATGCTAGTCTTGACCGACGGCGGGTGCGGGTGCGGCCCTTGGGCCTTGCGGGCGGCGGTCGATTATGCCGAGAGCGTCGGCGTCGAGGTCGCCGGGCTCGGCATCGGCGGCGGGTCCGACGTGCGGGCGTTCAAGGTCGCCCAAAAAATCGACGACGTGCGCGACCTTGGGGCCGCCGGTCTCGACATTCTCGCCCGGCAATTGGGGGCCGCCCGGTGATTATACCGGCGGCCCTTGGGGCCCTCGCCGTTTTGGTCGGGGCCCTATGCGCCGAGGTCGGGCACGTCGCCCGGCGACGGCGTCGAGGTCGGAAAAAATAAGACGCCCGCCGAGGGCCCCGGGTCGAGAGACCCGGGGCCCTTTTTTTTACCCGCACGGGGCCGAGAGGGCCCCGGGGCGGGTCGAGGCCCCGGCGGGCCCTTGTCGGCCCTTGGCGGGCCATTTTTGGGCGTCTCTCGCCCCGCTCGACGTCGCGCGGCGGGCCCCGGGGCGGCGAGATCGGCGAGAGACGCCGCCGAGGGCGGGCGGCCCTATCCCGGCCCCGCCGTCGGCGGCGGGCCCGGGCACGTCGGCCCCGGGGCGGCGACCGGGTCGAGGTCGGCGACCGGGTCGAGGTCGGCGACCGGGTCGAGGTCGGCGACCGGGTCGAGGTCGGCGACCGGGTCGAGGTCGAGATCGGCGGCGGGCCCGGGCACGTCGGCCCCGGGGCGGCGACCGGGTCGAGATCGGCGACCGGGTCGAGCGCCGCCGGGTCGAGATCGGCGACCGGGTCGAGCGCCGCCGGGTCGAGATCGGCGACCGGGTCGAGGTCGAGCGCCGCCGGGTCGAGGTCGAGCGCCGCCGGGTCGAGGTCGAGATCGGCGACCGGGTCGAGGTCGAGCGCCGCCGGGTCGAGATCGAGAAAAAAAACCGGGGCCGGGTCGTAAGATTTTTGACGCCGGAACGTCGCGCGGCGGTTTTAGTTTTAACGCCCGGGGCGGCGTCTCGCCGTCTCGGTCTCGGGCCGAGACGGCGAGACGCCGTCTTGAGACACGCGCGGCCGCCGCGCGGGCCCGGGCGGGAGCGAGGCCTGCCCCTCCGCCGCCGCGCCTGATTTCAAAGATTGTACGAGGTACGAAAATTCGGAGATTGTACGCGGTACGAAAATTCCAAAATTTCCGAGATTGTACGAGGTACGAAAATTATCACACTTCGTTAGATAACACATAGTTATACTCGCCGCCTAACGTCCCCCCGGGAGGCACCCCACCCCTCTATGGGGGGTGCCACCGGGGACGTCAAGGCGTTTTGACCAACCATGTCGAACCATGTAGCTTTAAAATCAATGACTTAGCCCTTATCCATGTAACCATGTCGGAACCATGTCGAAAATGAACCATGTCGTAATGATTTCAATGACTTAACCCTTAACCTTGTAACCATGTAGCAACCATGTCGTGAACCATGTCGAGAAAAAATACGTTTTGTTATGCTACATCTTGTAAATCCGCCCTAAAAACAACACCCAGCACATCACAAACTGTTAAAAACTGTAGCACCACCCACCCCCCAAAAACCCCATCTGAGACAAGAGAAAACCCCGCATCCGAGACATGGGGTTTCCCCAACCTAACAACAAGTTATGTATTACCCTGTGAATTACGGGGAAAACCCGACCCCATCAATCGAAAGGATTTGGCATCTGCGCCCGGGAAACAACCACAACACCCTGACCCGAGCGCCCCGTCGGTGTCTTCCAGCCCAGATCGCCGGTATCCAATTCGCCCCTCTCGCGCATCCGCTCCATGACCAATTCGATCTCGTCCAAACGATAGACCTGTGCCCGGTGAACCCGAGCCTTACACCACGCCGGGAGCCACTTGTCGTGACCGGCTTTCTTGGAGAACGACAGCGCGTGTTTCTTGTCTTCGGCCAATATGATCCCGTCTTCGATAATGCCTTCGATCTCGGTCTCGGCTTCTGTCTTGCCTGTGATCGGGTCGATTTCCCCGGCAGTGACTTGGCGCACTACCTTGAAAGCCCCCTTGTCCCATTCCAAGATTTTGTCTGTCTCTGAGCCTGACGCCGAATAGTTGGACTTGACCCGAGACAAGCGCCTCAAGTTGTTTCGGCCCCCTAAAACCCCTGACGGATCGTTGTCGTCCATCGAAGAAAGATACCACCTACTCCTGACAGAGTTGTTCCAAGCAGTTGAACCTGAGAAACCTTGCCCGGAGGACTTACCGGCTTGAGACGGGTGGGCTAGGAACAAGACGGAGCCATTTATGTCTTGGGCGAGACCCAAGAGCGCCCGTTGCACAAACTGTCTGACTTCCAGCCGAGACACTTCGTTGCCGCCGAATACATCAGCCAGCGTGTCCAAAACAATTACATCCGCTTTCATCGCAACAGCCGCGTCTCGGAGGTTTACCCAGAAATCCGTGAGAGTTCCGATGCCGGAGCCGTCAAACGTCATCAATAAGTTATCTTCGCCTTCGCGGCACATATAGGCCAGCGTGTCTTTGTCTGGCCCGTCCCATGTATTCATGTCCAAGACATAGTGGTTGTTAATGTCATCCTGACGCCGCCAGATTTCATCCGCGTCGTCTTCACACAGCACCGCCAGTACCCGGGACTTCTGAGTTTTCTCGCCGAGCCAATCGCCACCAACAGAGAGACAGGTCGCCAACATTTGCGCGACCAGTGTCTTACCCAAGCCCCCGTCTCCATACAGAGACGTGACCTTGCCTTTGGGCAGCCAATCTTCCACCACCCACTCACGCTGCGGAGGGGTCTTACCTGACCATTCGCCGGGGCGGGTGATAACCAGCCCCCCGGTGGACTTGTGGACACGCTCTGTCTCGGCGGCGTCTTCAATGTCTTGTATGACACTTTCGGGCACCCCACAGAGAACATCCCACTTGTCTACCAACCTGTCATATTGTAGCGGGTCCAAAACCTGTAAATGCGCCAACCAGCCCCGATGCGCCTCAATGGTTTCCCTGTCTTTCCATGTCTGCGCGATCTCAAAGGGCCAGCGGTTATTCTCGTCAAACTCATGCACCATCTGAGCCCACTCGACAGACTTCTTTGAGCCGGGCAATTTGGCGTCAATGTGGTCGATCAGGTCGCCGTAGTGGCGTTGCTCACAGTGCCCGTGGTGGCACCTAAACCCGAACGGAGACAGATACGCCGCGCCGCTATCAGCCGCGCCGGTATGCTCATGCACCCAAGGGCACTCGATGTCGTAGGTGTCGGGTTTGATCTTGCCTTTGAAAATCCCGACCTGAGACAGTAGGGGCACAATCGGGTCTTTGTCTTCGTCGATCCCGGAACCGTACTTAGACGTCTTGGCTGAGACATTCGTCACGTCGATCCCAAAGGGCCGGGCCAAATCTTCCAGCCGGTGTTTCAAATCCGGTTCCCATTTCGTGAGTTTACACTTGAAGGGTTTGCCGTATTTCTTTTTGGTGTTTGACCCGACAGGCAGCCGAACATATCGGGTGACGCCTTTCATGCCGGGGTCTTTCATGTCATCAGCGATCCCAGCAGCAACCAGCCCATTTAAGAGCGCGTCTACCCGTTCTTGCCGTGTCTCCGGTGTCTCAAGGATGAAGCCCCATTGCTCGTTACCCGACGACGTCTCCAAGATATAACTCGGCTCTGGTAGGTTTTTGATATTCTCCGCCGGGACTTTGTCGTGAACGTCATCAATGGTTATCACATACGTTGCGTCGTGGAGGTCTTTGCGGCGGCGGGCTTTGCCGTCTTCCGCCAGTTCAAACAGGGAGATCACAAAATATGTGTTCCGATCCCCGAGACAGTACGGAAGTTGTGTCTTCGCGGGGCCGCCGCCCCAGTAGTGCCTGAGACCCAGATTATCCAGATCATACGGGTCTTCTTTGAAACTCGTAACGTGGGCCCGTTCCCATTCGTTACCGAAGATGCCTTTGAGGAAGTCTTCGTTCGTGAGATCGACCCGCTTCGCCATTGTTACCACGTTTTCACCGCCCATTTCACGCCCCCAAAAATGATAAGTTTTGAGGGTTGTCGCCAACAGTCGGTGAGGGTATATTTAGGCCGGGCATTGGAGGTTCCTTTCATTGTCTTTCGAGTGTTTTGAGGCCCGGGGAGTGGTTCCCCCGGGCCTCTTGCCGTTTAAGCGAAGGGTTTTAAGAGTAATGTCTTTAAGTGTTTGGCGCAATAGCCGACAGGGCCGACAAAGACGTAGAGCCTTCGCCCCAGTTCCCGCAGAAGTCTGCCAATAGGGCCCACAGAAGGTGTGCCCCCGAGAAATTTAATTTCCTCGACCAAACAATAATCCAGCGATCCGTCGTCGTAGCGGGTCCAGATAGCGACAGGTTTTTTCATCACTTGTGCCCCACAGAATAACTCTCGGCGACCATTGATCCGAAAATCCCGGTGTCTTTGCATGATCCGCAGATGCGTTGCCCGATCCATTCACTAAAGAAACTCCGGCGGCACTTGAGACATATCCGTGTCTTGGCTTGTCCCGAATAGTCCCTCTCGGGTTTGGGCTTCTTCTTGTCTTCGTATGGGTCTCGGGGTGTCTTAAATACATTTCTCATGTGTTATTTCCTATATCTGGTCCCGACCCAGCCTTCGCAGTCGGTTGGGAGACCGTCTGCCCAAGCCGGGTTGATACGGATGATGTCTTTGATGTTTTTTAGGTGGTCGATGTCTGCGTCTGTCTCGACGATCAGTTCGTCATGCACAGTCAGCAAAATCCTGTACCCGGCTTTGTCGAGACGCAGCAGCGCGGCGATCATCAGGTCTCGGGCGATAGCCTGAGTGATGTTCTCGACGAGTTTCCCGCCCCATGTGTCTTGGCGTTCCCATTTCCGGGTGTACTGGTTGACCCCCATATAAGTAACTCTGGGCCGGTTCTTCTCGTCGTGTTCGATCTGAGCCTCTCGGTAAACCAGATACCGCCCCGATGGCAGCCGACAGACCAGATTGCTCCCCATCATGGCGTAATCGACCTTGCCGACGTTGTAGATTTTGGGCCGGAGAGCGTTGCGTTTGCTTTCGATGGCCTTGATGGCAGCTTCTTGGCAGTCGTACCAAAACCCCACGATGTAGGGGTTGGCTTTACGCCAGCCCGAGACCACTTCGGCGGCAAACTCTGTCTCCAAGGTGAGACCGTACCCCAGCGCCGTCTCGACGAATTTGTTCGCTCCCATGCCGTAGCCGAGACCGAGACGACAGACTTTGCCCAAGGCGCGGTTGTCCGATCCGATCTGAGTGGCGTCGTAGACATACACGTCTTCACCGTTGGCGAAGACATTCAAGATGTCTTGCTGGTCAGCTTCCCACGCCAACACTCTCGCTTCGATCTGCGAGAAATCGACCACAGTTAGCGACATATTGTTAGGCGCGGCCAGACACCCCCTGAGACACGAAGACACGACAGACATAACCGGCCCGAACGTGAGTTCGATCATGTCGGCGTCCACCCCTCTGAGCATCCAGCTAATCGCGCGGTCCACATCTTTGATCTCGCCGCGCGGCATGTTCTGGGGTTGGATCAGTCTGCCCGCGTGTCTCCCGGTCCTAAAAGCGCCGTAGTATTGAAGCATCCCACGGACCCGAGACCCCTCGCCGACACAGTTGAGCATGGCGGTCAGTTTGGCAGTTGAAGACTTGGCCGCGATCTGGCGCAGTTCTACAGCGCGTCTCGCCGCCCCGGTCAAATGTGGCGACTTTAAGGCTTTCGCCATGTTTGCCTTATCAAGAGAGTTCACCCCCGGATAACTCTTGCGAACAAAATCCAAGAGTTTGCCCACCTGAGAACAGGTCGTGACTTCGCCATCAGTGATTTGAGCCATCCGGGCGTCGAGTTTCTTCTTAGACGCGTCGGCGTACCGAGACATGGCGGTCACTAGGTCTTGGTCTAGGAACACCCCCCGGTCGTTGAGGCGTTGGTCTACCTGATAGACTTTTACTTCCTCGGGCGGCAGCGGTGGGATTTGATAACAAATACCCCGCTCCGCTTCGACGTCTTGGGCACAGTAATCTTGGAGACGGGCGTATCGCTGCGGATCGTCCAAGTGCCACCATTCATGTGTGCCGTCTTTGTTTGTCTTACGGGGCCGAGACATGCGGAGCATTAACGAGTGCCCCTCTTTGTCTTTTGGGGGCCCGCCCAGTGCGTCTGATGCCATGTCCAACGACAGCGGCAGCCCCCAATAGGCAGCTTGCGCCATCGTGCAGACGAATTGCTCGGGTTTGATGTCGGGCCAGTTGTGTTTCGGGCCCAAGACATATTTCCAGATCAACCGCTCAAACTGCGCGTTCCAAGCGGCGACTTTGCCGCCAGCCTGGACATGCGCGATGATCTCGTCGGGGACCGGCATGGACGGGAGCCAGCCACGGACTTTGCCCGTCTCGCCAAAGGCACAGAAAGCCATGATGCAATCCGTGTCTTTGTCTTGAGCGTACCGGTAGGCTCCCGTCTTGTTGAGGTCGAGAACGGCGACCGTCTCGACATCCAAGTGCAACAGTGTCTCCGTCATGGGACTACAGTGGGAGTTCGAGTTGCTCGGCGGGCGTCTCGGCACCCTCTTTCTTGTCTTCCAAGACAGTCGTCACAAAATTCAGTTCCAACATGAGAAACTGGGCGTAATCCCGTAACGTCGGGGTTATGTTGGCAGTGGGAAGATCGTTGATGTGGGCCAACCGGGCCTTGAGCCAGCGAGACAAGAGTTCGAGTTCTTCGATGGAAAATTCGTTTTCGTCAGACATTTTGGTTTCCTTTGTTTTCGAGTGTTTGCCGGTATTCCCGACACGCCATACAAAAAATATATGACGTGCCGGGAAAGTTCCAGAGACTTAGCTATCGAACGGATCGGCGCTATCGGTTTCGATTTCTGCGTCCGGGTTGGGATCAGCCTCGTCGAGAGCGTCGAAGTCGCTAGACGCAGCGCGTTTGCCGTCGAGACGCGGCATGTCTTTCTTCACGATCTGGATGTTTTGCAGACCGAACGAGACACCACGGTTGCCCGAGTTGTCGTAGGCGAAGGGACGCACAGTTGCGCGAACCAGTTGCCCCGGGAAGACGTCGTCAGCGGCAAGCACGTCTTGGAGACGCCCGTCAACGATACCCGGCTTCTGTTTCGACCACGGATTGATGTAGATCATCCCGTCTTCATAACCGGCGTAGTCTTTCTCGCCAGCGTCACGGAACGGAGAGCGCAAGCCCGACGGGACTTTGTCGCCCCACTTTTCTTTGACGCAAGCGTTCACAGCGGCTTTGAGGGCCTTGTACTCGGGAGAGTTCTGCGCCTCTTTGTCGAACAGGATGTTCATCGAAAAGCGCGGTTCTGCCCCCGGGGACGGAGCCCGAGCGGTGAACAGGTGGACGAAAGAGGACATGCCAACAGGGGTGCGAAGTGTGTCAGCCATTTTCTACGTTTCCTTTCTACGTTTGGCTAGAAGTTGGTCTTAATCGACCGGGTCAAAATCCGATGCGGGCCCAGCCGCAGCGGCTTGTCTCGGGTCCAGTTCTCGGACGAGAGTGGTCCCGCTACTGTCTTTTGAGATATGATCCGTCAGTGTCTCGAAAGCCTCTTTGTCTTTGAGGAGTTTTTCGATCTGGGCCGGAGACTTGAGTTTCACAGAGACCGCTTTGTCTTCCGGTAGCCCCATGTCTTCCAGTTTTCCCAACACTAACTTTTCATTATCCCACTTTCGGATGCCGCGCTTCTGCACCAGTTTCCAGCCCGGGACTTTACCGCCCCGGTCAATTCGGCTGGATGCTTCGCCGCGAACACCGTCTATGAACGCCCGAATGATCTCCGTCTTGTCGAGGATAGCCCCGAGTTCGGCGTCAGATAAATCGACCGGTTGAGGCGGCAGCGCGTCAAACTCGACCCGTGCCGTCTCTTGCGCGACCTGTCTCAAGGCCGGGCACCGCCCCCGAGCCGGGCACCAGCGGCACCCGTCTCCGACGACGGCTTTGGGGTTGCCCGAGAAACAAGCCTCGGCCCCCGGTTTCAGTGTCTCATGTCCCCAAGCAAGCAAATCCAAGGTGGAAATACTGGCCTTGCGGATCGGACCCAATGGGTGATCCGCTCGGGGTTGGCAGACATAAACGTCCACCCAGAGGGGTCGGGCGTCTCCGTCTTTGATCGACAGTAAGACACCCAGAGCGTAATAGAGAAGTTGAGGGTTGAGTTTCCCCAGCTTCTCCACGTCAACAGCGACCCCCTTCCCATATTTGAAATCCACAATGCTGAGACGGCGATCTTTCGTGCCCCAAGCTGCGAAATCAGAAGTGCCGAACATGTCGGCGGGTTGGGAGCCGTCGGCCCACAGGTCGTTGACGTCTACCTGTTTCTCGACTTCACAGAATTTGGCGGCTTTACCAATCTCGCGGCAAAGTTCCAGATAAACGAAGGCGGCGTCTGCCATTTCCTCGTCTACTTCGATGGGGCCGAGTTCCGACTGAAATTCATCCCCGATGTACGAATACGGGTCATCGTCCTGGATGAAACACATTTCAGTCAGCGCGTGGGCGGCTTGGCCTTCCGCAGCATATGTTGACGTTGCGGATTGCTGCCCCGCCGACAGCAAGACACTGGCGGGACACTCTAGCCACCTTTCGGCACTAGAGGCCCCCAGTATGGAGTGGGCGGGGCGATCCTGAGACATTACGCCACCCCACAATCCACAGCGATCTTACGCGCCGCTTTCAACAAATCAGGCCCGTTCGACGGGTCGATGTCGGCGAAACGCTGGACGTCGTACTTTTTGACCAGCGCCATGACGGCAGCTTTCCCGTCGTCTTGCCCGTAGCACTCGGAAAGAAGTTCCAGCGCAGCATCGAAATCGGCTTTTGGGCTATCGCCGTCTTCCGTGTCTCCGGTGTCTTCGTCTTCCGGTTCCTCTGTCTCGGGTTCTTCCTCGACTTCCGGCTCTGGCTCGGGTTCTTCTTTCTTCGCCTTCTTCGGCGCGGCTTTTTTCTTCTCCGGTTTCGTTTCCGGTTCCGCTTTGTTGTCCACGATCACACACTCCATGCCCTCGGGCAGTTGCGCGTTGATGGCGGTCAGCATTGCGTCCACAGACACGGGGCCCGCCTCTGGCGAAGACATAGCAGTTGCGACTTCGGCCATTTTAGCCAACAGGTCGGTAGCGTTGTTCGCAACAATCTTAACTTCCACAGTCATTCCATCTGGTTCCTTTCTATCCAAACAGTTCGGTGAGTTCCCGGGTCTTGCGAACCAAGGCCCGGTTGATGATGTCGTCGATTGAGTTGGGTAGGGTCAGAAACCGAGCGACGACGCCCCGGGTCTGGGTAAATCGGTGGGCCCGAGACAGGGCTTGATAGTTGTTTGACGGCACCCAATCGGCCTCGAAAAACGCGACGTCTGATGCAGCGGTCAGCGTGAGCGCAGTTCCCGCCGCCGCAATCTGTCCAACAATTAACTTGCAATTCGGGTCTTTCATAAATACTTGTTCCGCCCGATCCCTGTCTTTAGCAGTGTCTCGCCCGTCGATCTTAACCGGGTTGAACGCCGCCATGTGTTCGACTATCTTGTCGATCACTTCATGGTGGATGGCGAACACGATGTATTTGTTTCCCGACGCCATCTCCGTCTTTAACCATTCGAGACAAACGGGCAGTTTTAAAAGGCCAGTATGACGGCGATATGTGGCTAATTCGGTCGCATGTGATTTCATAAAATCAACGAGGTCGTTCTCGGACATGTTCTCGGCAGCGTCGGCCAAGTGTTTCGCGTCTGAGTGCGACGACAGCGCCTTATTCATGTCTTCGCCGTCCATTTCCTTGAGAGACACCGGCACAGACGTAACCGTCACGGGCGGCAAGTCTTTCAGAACATCTTTCTTGAGACGACGCATATAAAACCCGGCCATCCGGCGACGCAGTTCTTTCATGTCTTTTGAACCGACGACGTTGACGCCCCAGTTGGTCACTTCGACCCGGCAATAGTTCCCGATGTATTCTTGTTCGCCCATTGGCTTGCCCGAGACACCCGGGATTGCTTGCGGGTACAGCGCCCGCAAATGGGTCCAGAGTTCCCCGGCGTGGTTGGGGGCGGGCGTACCCGTCAATATCCAAGTGCGTTTGGCTTTCGCGGCGAGGGATTTCCCCTTTAAGTCACAGCGGGTGCCGTACACAGCCTTGGTACGCTTCGCGCCTTTGGATTTCAGAAAGTGCGCCTCGTCAACGATCAGGACGTCCCAATCGTGATTAAACAGCGTGTCGAGGGTGCCCGCATCTGTCAGCAAATCGTGAGATACAATCACGACAGCTTTGTTCGCGATTTTGATCGGCGCGGGGAGCCCTGTCTTGAGTTTCGAGGTAACTACGAATGTAGTAGCGTTCGCATCGAACCAGCGCCGGGTCTCCCGCTCCCAGTTGTACCGGGCGACCGCAGGGCAAACGACGAGGATAGATTTCGCGTCTACGTCTTTCGCAGCGGTCAGTGATTGTGGGGTCTTCCCGAGGCCGCAGTCATCAAATAAACCGGCGCGGTCGTTCGAGGCTAAAAAAGATGCCCCTTCGACTTGATACGGTCTGAGGGGCGGAGTTACAGGGAGGTTCATCAAGAGAGTTCCGGTTAGCGTTTCTACAGTTCTACGAGAGCGCCGATGAAGGGCGTCTGATCGTTAAATAGTACAGGTTGTTATGTTTGACAATCATTTTTTGTCGTGTTCAGTAATTTTGTTGGCCGCCATAGCCAACAAACAAGCGTCGGCGCGACCGTCATCCTTTTTACGGGCGAACAAATCTGCCTGAGACGGGAATAATTTTGCTGCCAGCGCCCGGGACGCATCTTTGCCTTGCCCGACACGAACGAGTTTTTTCCACTCTTGAGGTCGCATCGTATCGAACGGGATACCGACCCCGGCCAAGACGCCAGTGCAAATCCCGAAACTCATTCCAAAAGTGAACGTACTCGCCACCCCCTGTTTGGGCATGGAGTTCACCTGTTCGACCAGCGCGAAGACATCGCGGGTCAGATACCAGCCCCGGAGAATGTCAGCGAAGACGGGCTCCATGACACGGTTGCGGTTCTTGCCCGAGACACGCATCGTCGCCACCGGCATGTCTCGGACTTCCACTTTCTGTGTCTTGGGGTCGTAGAGCGCAATCGCCCCTGAGACCCCGGGGTCGATACCTATAAAAAACATCCTAAGTTTCGTTCCCTTCTATGATTTCGTTGACGATCTCCCATGCGTGGCTGCCGGGGGGCAGCGCGTTACGCATGGCGACCGCGCGGGTGTGGACCGCCGTGACTTTGGTCACGGCTTCCCGGAAGTGTTCTGCGATTTCGGCGCACTGTTGACAGCGTTCCTTGCGTTCCATCGCACGGACTATATCAATTAAGGACACTGTGCCCTCGCCCACTGAGACACTTCCGCATCGCAGTTTCTTCGTCGAGATCGTAGCGTTCAGCCAACCACCCACAGTGCATTTCGTCGAGTTGCGCGTCTTGGGCTTTGGGGCCCGAGGCTTTGAGGTCGATCACGGGCCGGAAATCCGAGCAACCAACCAGAGACACCAAGACACACAACGATGCCGCAATCCGTCTAAGCTGAGACATAAGGTTTAACACTCCGCGTCTGTCGCTGGGGCTCCACGGGACCGGAAGTTTCACCGATCTGGATTTTCCGTGGATCAGCAATTTGCGGTGTTTGCCACCTGGCACAAACTCCCAGCCGGTGACACTCTTCGCGTCATCCAGTATTTTCGCTATCGCTTGGTTGTACTGTTTTCTTAATCCGCTCATGGTCTGTGGTTCCTTTCATGTCTCGGATCATCAATTCAAGACGCGCCAGCGCGTTCCAAGCGGTCTGCGCCGCGTGAAACATGCCGCTGTCTTGGTCGATCAGTTCGCCTTTGCACTCCGCAAGGAAGTGTCTCAGCATCGCGTCGGTGTATCGGGACTGACCGTCGGGGACTTTGAGCCAGCCGAACTCTGTGTATTTGTTGGCCCCAAAAGTACCCACCCGAGACACCTGTTCTAGGGCGTTCGGGAAACCCCCCAAGACAAGACCCACCCGGGTCTTGCCTTCGTCGAGTTTTGCACCGGGCTCATGCTGTTCGATGCCGTGCGGGTCTTTTTCGTCACTCATTGCCGTAAAGCTCTTTCAAGAGTTCCGACGTCTCTTTCGGGTCTTGGAGAGCCAGTTCGACCGCCTTACAGGCTTCTGCGACCCGCCCGGCATTGACACTCAGGATCGCCGCGACGTCATGTTGTTTGACGCCGAGGATAAAGTGGGCGTGGGCGGCCCGTAGACGTTGCTCGAAATTGAGGCTCGGAGAATTGTCGGACATTCGTGTCTTTCCTGTTCAAAAGAGTTTCCAATCCGAGACGGGGTGCCGCTCGGAGACGCATTGTTTGTAAAGCTGGGTGTTCTTCTTCTCAGCGACCGCCCAAGCCATGATGGCGACGGAGCCCGCAGCGACCAGCGCCGCGACCCCCGCCCATCCTTCTTGAGACATGTCGTTTTGGGTGTCGTCTGCGTACCCAAGAGCCGCACCCCCAAGAGCCCCCGCGCCAGCCGCATACATCGTGTATTTGGCTTGCGGGTGCCCAAAGTCGCGGGCGAGTTTCTCGCAGTACATTATGGTTTCGTCGAGTTTGTCGGCCTGATCGTCTTCATGGAGAAAGACGACCGGGCGCGGAAACGAACATGCGGATGCCAGAAGACACGCCGCCGTGATTGCAGCGACCTTTTTCATTGGACCGCTGCCCGAGCCCAGAGACCGTTTGAGCCAACGACCCATTCGTAGCCTTCGTCGCGGAGCCAATCGGCGGCGTCACGGAGCCGGGAAAAACTCGAATGTTTCTCGGTATTGACGCCTGTCACTTTGATGGTGTAAGGGTCGTTGACGACGCGCAGTCTCACGACGTCGGGTTTGCGGTTCCAGAATGGCCGGAGATCAATCAAGTTGGACATGGTGTGGTTCCTTTTTTTTGTCGAGTGTGTCTTGGGTTTAAGCGAAGGGGTCGAAGTCTTCGACCAGTGCGTCTGGGTCGATCTCTACGTTGTTCATCACCTGACGTGGCGCGGCGACTTCGCCACGGGCGTCTGCAATAACCAACAAAATCGCGACCCAATCGGCGGGGATACTGTCCCGGTTCTGCCACATATAGATTTGGGCAGAAGACGGCATTTTGATCCCCAATTCTGCGGCAGTGCGGCGGATGCCAGTCGGCCCGCCAGCCCGCTTTATCAGTTCTTGGGTGTCCCACTCGGGGCTCGGATTTGTCATTCTAAGTTCCTTGTGTTTGGCTTTGTCGTGCGTCATTCACAACACCTTAAATACACGATCTGTTAGACCTGTCAACCGTAATATCACATTTTGTTTGGTTTGTTGCTTGACATTGCCGACAACATATAACATCTTGTGGGCAATCGGGCAGCGAGACCTGTTTTTATAAGAGGCGGCGGCAGTTCGCTCTAAACCCTCAACCCAGAGAGAAAGACATCATGTCAAAATCACCAAAGCGCCTAATGGCTCCAACAGGAGGACGTACACAAGTCGAGAAACTGGAAATGGACCGCTTCGCTCGGCGGTTATACGAAATGATGAACGAGCGCGGTCTGTCACAGTCCGATCTAGCCCGGAAAGCCTTCGGGACAAAAACCGACAAGAGGGGCTATGAAGTAGCCCGCAACCGGGACCGAATAAGTGTCTATCTGAAAGGCACGTCTTTACCGGACCCAAAGAACCTACAAAAGATCGCTGACGCCTTGGGGGTGGACCCCGACGAGTTGGCCCCCGAGATCGCAGCGTCAACAATCGACAGGGAGAACCCAGAGGTCGCGTTGACCGCCATCGCGGGGCACGGAGACAAAGTGCATCTGCAAGTGAACAAACTGCTACCGCTGTCTCTGGCGTCAAAGATCGTTTCGATGATCGCGGCGCACGATGATACTAATAACGCAAAGTGAGGCCGCGACCCTTGCCCGGGTCTCGACACGGACCATCAAAAGGTGGCGATACGCCGGGCAGTTGCCTTACTACCCCGGGAGACCGGTTAGGATAAATCTGGTCGATCTGCTCGACCTACTCGAAAGGAACAAGACATGCTCAACCCAACCCTCGCAAAGAACCGGAGCGGCAGATTTGAAATCCGTTACTCCGAAAAGCGCCCCGACGGGTCATACCGTTCCCGCACTCAAAGCACGGGCACGAAAAGCCTCGGTGAAGCGAAACTTATCCTCGCTGAGTTCATTAAACAGGAGCAAGAGATAGCCCGTTCGCTCTCCGACCCGACGGTGCGAGACTTGGGCGAACAGTATTTGGCCGCCGCCAAGGCTCGGGGCGTAAAAGACGGGCAACAGCGGTCTGCCGCCGTGGTCATGGGCTTTTTCGGAGACATGACGCCCCGGGAAATCACCCCTGACGTTTTTTTAAAATTCCGCGTGTCTCGAAATGTGGCAGACAGTTCCCTACGTCGCGACTTATCGGTCTTGAAAACCATTTTTGGGTTTGGCGTCAAACACAAGCTGATCGACCCCAAAGACGTGCCGTATGTCGATTTACCCCCCACTGGGCAGCCCCGCGACGTCTGGCTGGACGAGAAACAAGAAAACGAGTTCTTAGCCCTCGCGTATGGGCATAGCCTTGGAGAGCCCCGTCTGACCCGCCTGACCCGCTTCGTGGCGATTGCGCTCGACACAGGTGCCCGCAAAAAGGCGATTGAGGGCCTGACTTGGGATCGCGTTGACCTGACGGGCAAACTTATCGACTTCCGCGACTCGTCAATGAGTGTGAGTAAAAAGCGCCGGGTGCCGGTGCCTATTTCCGACCGCCTGATGCCTGTCTTGGAACGGGCGAAACGTGAACGCCAAACACAGTTCGTTTTGGATCACCCCGGGGCAATTCGGAAGACGTTCGAGACATGGAGACACGGCGCGGGCTTCGATTGGGTGACGCCCCACGTCATGCGCCACACCGCCGCGACGCTCATGTTACGCGCCGGGGTCTCGATTTGGAATGTCGCCGGGGTCTTGGGAGACACCGTCGAAACCGTAACCCGCGTCTACGGACACCATTCGCCCGATTATCTGATCGACGCCGTGAACAGGAGAGCCTGACATGAAAGTTTATCACCACACTTCTCTCGCCCATCTGCCGTATATCTTCGCCGAGGGGGCCCTGATTGGCAGCCCGGCGAACGCCGATTGGCCCGGCGACTACGTTTGGGCGACGTCAAACCCCAACGGAGACCGCACGGTCGCGGCTTGTTGCCAGAAGGAAATCCCCCGGGTTCGGATCGGCTTCGATGCCGCCGAGTTCGAGCCGTGGGAAGCCGCTATCGACGCAAACCCGGAGTGGGAACCGGCCCACAAAGGGACTTTGCTGCATTACGCGGCGAACCTCGGACAGTTGGATACAGACTGTTGGTTTGTCGCCAAGGGGCCCGTGTCTCTGGACCGCGTCTTGACCGTTGAGATCAAGACTTGGTCGGGCCCGTGGCGCACCGCGCAACCCATCTTGGAGAAAGTTCGTTACGCGGGTAACGCGGTGGAGTTCGTCTGTTTTGGAAAAGGGTATTTCGTCGAACGAGCCCGGCAACCCGACCGATTGGGGGTCGAGAGGATGCACTACGGGCTCAAAATCCTCGACGCAGCATAGGTGCCGCGTTGCTGCACAAACACCCTAACAGTGCCGCAAAACGGCACTTTTTCTGTCCGTTTTGTCTTGTTCTGTCACTTTAGGATATAACAAAACGTGTTGAACTGGCTCAATTCCTTGTGTCTTGTGTGTCGGGAGCATATTCTTGGTAACAATGCGTCACCGGGGCTAAGACATTGAAGACACAAGGGTTTTGCGATCTAACAGTACCGCATCGCAGCAGATAACAGATTGTGCCGCAGTAACTCAGGGGTAGAGTACCCCCTTGGTAAGGGGGAAGTCGGGAGTTCAAATCTCCCCTGCGGCACCATTCTAACGCTGAGACTGAAGACGGGCGCGGAGAGTGTCCACGAAAGCCTTCTGGTCCCCGGTCGGCGTCCCCGCAGATGGATCGCCACTAAATATGCGGGCGGCGATTGTCTCCCGTTGGTCCTGTAACGGGGCGCTCGAATACGTCGTCCCTTGCAGTTTATTTAGTTGGTCAGGTGTCAGGGAGAAATTTGGCCGAACTTGTTCATACCCGGGCAACATACCGCGCATGTAGAGCCGCGCGACCTCATTGGCGTACACGCTGTTTTGGTTCACTTCTGCCGGGGCCCACGGGTTGAGAATAACCCGCCCGTCTTCCGCCGCCATCCCGGAGACACTCGGATTTTTTCGGAAGAAAGCCTCCTCCCCCGGGTACAGTTGCTTGCGAAGAACGTCAGGGAGGGCGTTGGGGCCCGCAAGAACGTCGGCCAACCGATTATTTCGCTCCATCTTGACCCCCTAAAGCCCGCAGCACCACTGTTAGCCCCCATATTTCCGTAAAAGCTGCATCGCGTCTTCATTACTGAACAAACCCTGCCCGCCCGGTTGCGGGGCCCGCATCGACCCACGACGACGTTGCTCTTGCAAGTCGATTTGCGTCGGCATCGGGGCCATACGCATTTCCGGGACAGGTGCTTGTGGCATCGGAACCGGTGGGATTGGCGGTTGCATGTTCGGCATGGGCATCGGAACGGGTCGCATTTCTTGTGCGTTCTGATATTGCGGGCCCCCCGGTGGCGGCGCGTATGGGCCACTTGTCATCTGGGGCGGACCACCACGATACAAGAGGTCTTGCATCTGTTGTACGCCGCCGTTTCCGACAAACTGAGACAGGATGTCTCCGAGGCTCGGTGTCTTGTTGTTTTCCATCAGAATAACTCCTGCCAGTTCAGACCAATATCAATTTCAGTTGCAGACGAACTCTCTGCCGAGAACGTCATTGTTTGCCCCGGATAGAGCCGGAACCTAAAGGGCGTCATGTCCAAGACACGGCTATCGACCTTCGCCAGTGGGATCGCCAAGACAGTTGACCCCCCGGTGACTGTCGTCCCGGCGGTGTCGATGCTGGCGACGCTGTTCGTGGCGTCGATGTCGCTAAACGACGGTGTCCCGCCCAGTGTTACGCCCTGCTTGATGTAAACTGTCGCAGTTTTCGTGCCATCGGACGCACAAGAGAAGATCGTACCTTCGACCACGATCCGGTTCGTGAACCCTTGGAACGTCGAGGCGTTTTGCAGAGAAATGATGTTGGTCTCGGTGGTGATGCCGGATTTAATGTTCGCCGCAGCGAAAGGCCGCGCAGAGGTGTCGGTCGTTCCACCGCCGATACGCCCGGCAGACCAAGAACATGTCTTGACGGTGGCTTCGCCCGACCCACTGAGACGTGTCGCGTCCATGTGGACGGGCTGAGACGGCTGTAGGATCGACGGAGCAGTCGTGCCCGCAAGCCCCACGTCGATTGTACCCCCGGAGAACGCCGCCGTGAACAGCGCGTAACCGTCGAAACCCGGTTGATACCGCAGAGGCTCTACGCTTTCGAGTTCACACTTGCCAACGCCCGCGCCCGTCGAGATGGTCGCGACCCCCTGAGAGTGAGAGGCCGCGCCGGTCCCCGAGGTAGTCGTAGTAACGTCGCGATTTGAAATGTTGTATTGGAACTGCACCGTGACGTCGGGGAACCTCTGGCCGACCATCCGGTCGCCAAAGATGGCGTTTTGCCCCTGTCTTCCGGCGTAATCAATGTCTTGGGTCGCCATGTTCGTGTCTCCGTCGTGTCTCGGTGCTGAAAATCGGAGCAGGGGGAGGAGAAATCCCCTCCCCCTGATCTGAGTTAAGCGGCGGTCGTTGCCCCCGTATCGACGGCGATCCAGTTAGTACCATCGTAGAAAACCAAACAGCCGGTGCCGTTGGTGGCAGTTTCGCCAGCTTTCCGAGCGTCGGAAGCGTAGGCGACGTCGCCTTCTTCGCCGGTCGGCAGGGTGGCAACGGTGTAAACGCCGACGTTCGGCTGGGGATGTCCTTTAGTGCGTGTCATTGTGTGAACTCCATTCACTTTCGGGGGGCGCGGTCCCCCGGGAAAAGGGCCGCGCTACTCGTCCGTGCGGGACACGGGTGAAACATTCGCATCCTCGGCTTCCTCTTGTCCTTGGATGCCGGGGATGTTGTTGAGCAAATACGTCTTCAATTTTGCCCGGTGGGCGTTCGTGTCTTTCAACAGAAGCATTTTCGCGAACTCAGGGTCCAAGACGAGGTTGTCAATCGCCCCGGCTGTGAGTTCTTTGGGGTTGGCCCCCGTGATGTTTTGGAGCAGTTCTGTGATACGGAAAACGCCGCGACCTTTGACGATCCCAAAGTAGGACGCCGCCAAAATCCTAACACTCTCGGAGGATTTCGCGATAATGGTCGCGGTGTCGGACCCCCCGGTAACTTTCTGATCTATCCGGGCCATTTCTTGAAGGCGGGAATACGCCCCGTCGAGGGCTTTCATTTCTGTTTCGGTTATCCCGGAAGATAACAAGGCTTCGCGTGTCTTGGGGTCTTTTATGACGTTCTTGAGTTTAGCCATAGAGATCGCCTCTTGGCCCGCCTCTCCGCCTGTCTCACGAAGACCTCTGGCGTTTCGCAAAACCCACTGCCGGGCGGCAGTCTTAACCCCTTCTTGGGCCTGTTCGTTGTCCCCGACTGCATCCAAGATTTCCGCCATCTTCCGTTTCGGGTTCCGAGCCTTCAATGCCGCGCCGACCGCTTCAACTGGGTCAGCGCCGTCTAGCATCAACCGGGCGGCGGAGTTTTTGTGTTCCGCTTCCGTCATCTTGAGGTTGCTGTTGGCGTTGTCGAGAGCCTGTCTCGCATCATCAGAGATTTTGACCCCAGAGGCGGCTTGGTTCCGAACTCGGTTCAGTTCGTCCAAGACATCGGGGAAATCTTTGAGGACGGATTTCCGTGTCTCAATGATCTTTTCCAGCGCCGAGACATTGATCGTGCCGTCGGCGCGAACTGCGCCGCTTGCAGCAATCTCGGAGAACACATGGTCTCGAACAGCTTGTCTCGCCGCTTTCGGGTCTTTGACGCGCTTAATGGTCTCGGCCAACTGCGCCGACCCCTCGGGGCTGCCGAGGTATTTTCTGGCGGTTTGGGACGCATTGGACCGAGCCGGGTCCGTCCGAATATCTGCCGCCATCTTGCCGCCCACGCCGTCGCGTTGGATCGGGGCAAATTCATCAGCGAAGTAATCTTTCGCCTTCTGCGCCCGGCGACCCGCCTGTTTCGAGCCGGGGGTGTTCGCCATTTGGGTCAAAACACTGTCGTACTGGGATTTGACGGTCGTCAGGTGTTGAACGACGTCACCGGCACCAGCGCGTTTTGCTTCTTCAATGGCACCACTGAGGGTGCCGCGAAGGTTATTCATGTCTTGGAACGTGACCGCCTGAGACAGGTCGTCCAAGACGTCTTTGGCATACTTGTCGATCCGCTTGACCGTCGAACCCGGCAACGTCTGTCTCAAGTTGTTGATCGTACCGGCCATAGCGTTGTTCGCCGGGACAGAGACGCGGTTATTGGGGTCAATCGCGTCAAACTTGTCCGACTTTGTTTTGGTCATGTCTCGGTTGAGGTCAACCAACTGGTCGTCGAGTTGCTGGCTCGCGGCGGGGCCATTCCCACGGTTTGCGGCCAGATCAGCCCCCTGTTGGAGGTTCGCCGCATCCGCAGCGTTTACGGCTTGCTGTGCGCTGGACACGTCAGCTTGCCGGGCCGCGATGTCTGCGTTCTGGTTGACACGGATCGCATCAATGCTTGTCTCAGGGGACGCCATCCCCTGCGTGTTTGTCGCGTTTTCAACCGTATCCGCAATAGCCGCCCGGTTTTGCTGGGTTCGACCCAATGCCTCGGGAGAAGTTGACGCTTTCTTTTCCAACGCCAGCAGCATCGGATCGTTCGTAGCGGTGCCAGTAGTCGGTTGGAAACCGTCGTCGGCAGAGCGGGCGACACTTTCGTCGATGTTTTGCGTGATACGTTGGATCGCCTCGTCTCGGGTCTCCCCGGGGCGCACGATGATACTATTTTGCATTTCTTTTGCGAGTTTATTTTCGATGTTCGCGGCAGATGCTCCGC